>Ga0222668_1000383_pt1 | contig 29385 bp, 24 predicted proteins | sample AntAcemetagen728_FD_179823 | JGI IMG/M metagenome (GOLD analysis project Ga0222668, IMG submission 179823) | Saline water microbial communities from Ace Lake, Antarctica - #728 | ecosystem: Environmental > Aquatic > Non-marine Saline and Alkaline > Saline | place: Antarctica: Ace Lake... | reverse complement strand
CTCCATCGCCTCCGGCTCCGTCCCAGCCCTCGCCGGAGCGGTTGCAGCGCTAACCCCATCCTGCTACGTTTAACTCAGCGAGACCATCGAGAGTTTTAACAATAAACGGGACATCCCCTCGTTGCTTGCGCGTCGTCTTCTAATTCCTCTGCAGCTAAGTTACCTTCGATCTTTTTATAAATCGTAAAGTCCCGGCTATCATAAGCAGGGCCTTCTATACATAAGAAGCTCTCGCTATCTGAGGATTCTTCGCTATCAACTGCATCCGATTTTGATTTTATAGACATGAATATACTCTCAATTCCAAACTTCTACACAGTGTGCACATACGAGAACACATCGACACATAGGAATCTATACATGTAGATAGAAAGACACTACCCAGGCGTCTGTTAAATATCAAGCATAATACCTATATTTACACAACTGGTCTCTTGCGTGACATCAAAGAGTCTTTGTTACCTGTTCCACTTGACGTCTGAAACTAGCCCAGAGGTAACAAAAAACAGATGAGGGGCATGATTTCCCTCGTGATGACTTGATGTCGTGAAAAAGCGAATACTCAGAATTTTGCAATAACCAAAAGCTCTGGTACGGTAAAGAAACGAATTTTGTTTAAGACAACTTACTTCTGAGAGAACATCAAATCCTGGTCGGGCAACTTTGAAAAGTCCTAACCCATGAGTGGTTTAGGACTTTTTTTGGTGGGCGGCTGTTTCGCCATTGTAACCACTTCACAAAAACCTGGATCATTTTCAGATACGATCACTGGTGCTTCACTTCTCTGAATTGTAAGAGGCGTGGAACGGGACTGGTGATTCACTCTTACAGAAAACGAATCGTCGTGAGTCTCACCCACGTTCTCGAGACTGTCAGATTTGCTGTTTTTTGGTCGTTGATTTGATCTTGGGGGGCTTTCGGGTAACGACGATTTTTTTACCTGTTACTTTGACTCCCTCCAACGTAACGCTAGGCAAACCTACGCTTTTGCAGACTATCTCGGGGTATTCGCTAAACATTTGAATGATTCGCAAGGATGACCCCGAAGGCTGTCTTGTCCCCTGTTCCCAGCTTTGTAAAGTCTTAGTGGACACGCTCAACATCTTGGCGAATACCGCCTGAGACATTGCCGCCCGTGACCGCAAAGCGGCTATCGTCTCAGCGTCTATCTCTGGAGGATCATCGGGAATTTCTACCGTTTTTAGAGTCAGTTCACCCTTAGTGTGTACAATCCCTTCTTCCAATCCCTGCTTCAGCCGCTCGAATAAGGGCTTTCGTTGTTTGGTCGTCATTTCTTTTTCCTCGATCGGCGGTTGACGGCAGTCTTGGCGTGCTTCTTGAGTTCTATGATAAGCCTCGTCAATTCTGTCTTTTCGGTCTTAGATAAGTCAACCTGCTCGTCTTTATCATAGATGTCGATCGATAGAACCATTTTACATCGGCAACATATAGATAGATTACCCGCGCGCCGCCACGTTTCCCCTTGCCTCGCTTAGGGTCAGCGGTGCGTACTTTTCGAAGACCTCCGCAGCCCGGTATCGGAGTTCCCTTATTCGGCTTATCCATGAGTTCCTGCTGCAACCTGGCATACGCTTCGTCTGGTAAATACTCTGATACCCACTCAGTAAACTCTGTCATTTCGACAAAGACGGCTTTCTTAACAAAACCTTCTCTCTCCTACACAGTGGTATAAAACAAGTCAAATTGATAATCGAGAAAGCAAAAAACCCCTTTCCGCTTTGCTCTTTGTTCTAGTATTTTACTCCGACAGTACCGGAATCATATTTCTTCGCGTCAGGTCAACTGTAACAGGGAGTCTGCTTGCAGCCTTTAGCGTTGCTGGGAGATAATAATCAGTTTCCAGCGGATTGCTCCCAGATTCTCGGCGTGCTGGTGGTGGTTCTGGGGTGGGAACGGGTTGTCTTTGTTGGAGGCGATCTCATCGCCGCACGCTTCGCAGCGATAGATGCCGGAATGCGGACAGTTCTCGCCGGGATTGTGGTGCGTGTCAAACTCCGGATGGTCGGCTTTTTCGAGGTACTCACTATATTTATAAAGCGCCATGTGATCTCATCCTTGTGATAAATGATTGTTGATCTAGACTGCGACGTAGGGCCACTCAGAAAATCAGCTCGCTATCAAACTCGCTATTCCGCTCTGTGATCATTTAAGAAAACGGTAATGAACATAGGGGCTGGAGCCTCTCCCATTGAACTCAAGCATCCTCCGCATGACTATAATCCGGTCCCAATAGTCCTGGAGACGCACGGTCAACCCAGACACAGGCTCAAACTTAGCTTACCTGTAATTTTCATCAGTTCAATCATCATTTGAAAAAACGATCAATTAATTAATTTCCACAATCATTCTCTGTTTCGTACCGTTATTTTAAAATGCTCTACATTCTCTGTCAGTTTCCCGTTGTCTGACGACAACCCCGAATTTTATTCGGGGTTACCCTATCCAATTTCTTTCGTGTGCGTTCGTGTTTTTCGTAGTAGAACTATTTCGTTTAGGTCACCCTTCTTGGGTGGCACTGTTGGCTTGCCAACAGTGAAGGAAAACGCATCCCCACACAGAGTAGCACCACAAAAAAGGGTAGGCCCGAATGCAATTCGGGCCGAGCGCAGCGAGCAGGAAACCCGGTTCAAGCGGACGGATTGGCAGGCACTCACACCGGGTAAAGAAATCGAAGTCTTCACCCCATTCACAGTAGCACCGTCGGACAAGCCGAGCGGTGGCACACGGAAGTTGATCCTACATTCTCAGTTTATGATACTCAGCCGTTATTGTGGGTTGGCACACAGGGCCGCTTGTACGATGACTTGTTTCGTCACGTTGTTATAAAATCGCTTGTGTACTCTGTCAGTTTCCCGTTGTCTGCGCCAACCCCGAATTGCATTCGCCCCCCCCCATCTCATTTCTTTCGTGTGCTTTCGTGCTTTTCGTGGTAGTAATATTCCGTTTAGATCACCTTCAGGTGTGGCACTGTTGGCTTGCCAACAGTGAAGGGGAAAAAACATCTCATTCATAAAAAAACCACAGAAGTGGGTAGGCCCGAATGTAATTCGGGCCGAGCGTAGCGAGCAGGAAACCCCAGTTCAATCGGGCGGAATAGCAGACGCTCACGCCGGGCAAAGAGATAGAAGGCTTCACGCCGTTCGCAACAGCACCGTCGGACAAGCCGAGCGGTGGCACGCGGGAGTCGACCCTGCATTCTCAGTTTATGATGCGCAGCCGTTATTGCGGGTTGGGATACAGGGCCGCTTGTGCGATTTCTTGTTTCGTTATGTTGTTATGGAATTGCTCGCGAACTCTGACAATTTCCTGTTGTCTGCGACAACCCCGAATTACATTCGGGGCTACCCCCATCTCATTTCTTACGTGCGCTTTCGTGTTTTTCGTGGTAGTAATATTTCTACGAGAAAATACATCCGTTACACAGGTCAGAAACCGTCGGCAATTCCCGGTCATTGATTGACAATGATTCCCGCATCGCCGATGATAAACCATTCGAGAGTTCTGTTCTCATCTCTTTCCTAGTTCCGCTTTTGGTGAAGAGCCTCTTCTATGAATCGAATTGTGATTGCGTTCTCACTTGTGGCATTGATCCTGTGCAGCCGGAACCATTTCCTGGAAGCGGCAGAGCAACCACCGAATATTCTCTGGATCATCGCTGAAGACATGGGACCTGAGCTGAGCTGTTATGGGACTCCCGAAGTCAAAACGCCGACGCTGGATCGTCTGGCTGAAAAAGGGATGTTGTTTCAGAACGCATTTACGGTCACTCCCGTCTGTTCTACCAGTCGCTCTTCCTTTATGACGGGCATGTATGCGATGTCGATCGACGCGCAGAATCATCGTTCTCATCGCGAGGGAACCAATCCACTACCCGACGGCGTCCGCGTCATCACCGACTGGCTGCGACCCGCCGGTTATACCACGGGCAATTTAAAAAAACTGACAGAGGATCGCAAGTTGGCCAAGTTCTATAAAGGGACCGGCAAGACCGATTGGAATTTCACTTACCCCAAAGGCAAACAACCGTTCGACGTCAAAGACTGGGATGAACTGAAAGATCATCAGCCGTTTTATGCGCAGATCAATTTTTCGGAAACGCATCGTGGCGGTGCCTGGAATACCTCGCACGATCATATTGGCTATCAGGCAGATCCAGCCAAGGTCAAGCTGCCCGATTACTATCCCGATCACCCTGTCTCGCGGGGAGTCTGGGCGCAATATTTAAACGCTGTCATGGCCGTCGATAAGAAAGTCGCTTTCATCCTCGACCTTTTGAAACGGGACAAACTCGACAAGAATACCATTGTCATCTTCCTCGGCGATCACGGCCGTGCGATGCCACGCGGCAAGCAATGGCCTTACGATAGTGGCCTGCATATCCCGCTGATTATTTACTGGCCTGAAGGAAATGATACGCTGCCCGCTCCCGCACACTTCACTCGTGGCGAGAAAAGTGAACAGTTAATTTCGTCGATTGATTTGAGCGCGACCACATTGGCATTAGCGGGAATCACCAAACCGGAAAAAATGCAGGGACAGGTCTTCCTGGGTACACAAGCAGAAGCGCCTCGCACGTACCTGTTTGCCGGTCGTGATCGCGGAGACGAAACCGTGTTTCATATTCGCACCGTGCGCGATAAACGTTATCGTTACCTGCGTAACAAATATCCGGAGCATCCTTTCTTGCAGATCAACCGTTACAAGGAAAAGTCTTATCCGATCATCGGCTTGATGCGGCATCTGCATGCGGAAGGCAAGCTGACCGGTGCTCCCTTAGCGCTGATGGCAGACAGCCGCCCGCAGGAAGAACTCTACGACTTGCAGAATGATCCCTGGGAAATTAATAATCTGGCGGAATCGCCGGAACATCTGGCGACAAAACAAAGACTGTCGGCGGCCCTGGATCAGTGGATGGTGGATATTGATGACAAAGGTCGGATTCCCGAAGACCCTGCGATCCCGAAGTTCTGGGACGAACGGTCAATCCGCGTGTATGCCAAACACCTGAAGGAACGCTCAAAAGACTGGTTCCTGACAGATCCGGCGTTGGGACCTTATAAAATTGAGAAGAACAATTCCAAATAGCTTTCGTGATTTTCGTGGTAGGAATATTTCGTTTAGACCACGTTCAGGTGTGGCACTGTTGGCTTGCCAACAGTGAATGGAAAAACACATTCCCACACAGAATAACATCACAAATAATGGGTAGGCCCGAATGTAATTCGGGCCGAGCGGAGCGAGCAGGGAACCCCGGTTCAAGCGGGCGGAATAGCAGACGCTCACGCCGGGCAAAGAGAGCGAAGTCTTCCCGCCGTTCGCAACAGCACCGTCGGACAAGCCGAGCGGTGGCACGCGGAAGTCGATCATGCATTCTTAGTTTATGAGACTCAGCCGTTATTGCGGGCTGGCACACAGGCCGGGTTTTACAATAACTTGTTTCGTTATGTAGTTATGGAATTGCTCGCGAACTCTGTCAGTTTCCTGTTGTCTGCGACAACCCCGAATTGCATTCGGGGCTACTCTATTTAATTTATTTCGTGTGCTTTCGTGTTTTTCGTGGTAGGAATATTTCGTTTAGATCACCTTCTTGTGTGGCACTGTTGGCTTGCCAACAGTGAATGGAAAAACGCATCCCCACACAGAACAACATTACAAATAATGGGTAGGCCCGAATGTAATTCGGGCCGAGCGTAGCGAGCAGGAACCCCCAGTTCAAGCGGACGGATTCGCAGGCACTCACGCCGGTCAAAGAGAGCGAAGTCTTCACGCCGTTCGCAACAGCACCGTCGGACAAGCCGAGCGGTGGCACGCGGAAGTCGACCCTGCATTCTTAGTTTATGATGCTCAGCCGTTATTGCGGGCTGGCACACAAGCTGGGTTTTATAATGACTTGTTTAGTCATGTTGTTATGGAATTGCTCGCGAACTCTGTCAGTTTCCCGTTGTCTGCGCCAACCCGAATTGCATTCGGGGCTACCCTGTTTAATTTCTTTCGTGTGTTTTCGTGTTTTTCGTGGTAGTAAAATCTGATTTTAATTTACGCTACGCGCATCAAAAAACCTCAGGCAGCGTCTCGCTGCCTGAGGTTTGAATTTATTTGTAACCGCTTCTCTGCAGTCACCGTCTACTTATACAGCCAGGTATCCATTGGCTTCGAGGTAAGCGACGACTTCGTCAGCTAGATCATCGATGCCTTTGGCGTCTGAATCCAGAACGAGTTCTGGTTTTTCTGGCGCTTCGTAAGGAGCATCAATTCCGGTGAAACCTTTGATTTCACCAGCGCGGGCTTTCTTGTAGAGCCCTTTAGGGTCGCGTTCTTCGCAAGTTTCCAGAGAAGCCTGCACTAAGACTTCAATGAATTCGCCATCGCCCATGATTTCGCGAACCTGATCACGGTCTTCGAGATATGGAGAAATGAAAGCGGTCATGACCAGAATACCGGCGTCGGTATACAGTTTGGAAACTTCACCAATCCGACGGATGTTTTCGGTACGATCTTCAGGAGAGAAGCCCAGGTTTTTGTTGAGCCCCATCCGGATATTATCGCCGTCCAGAACAAACGTGTGTTTGCCCATTTCGAACAGCTTGTGATCTACAGTATTAGCAATGGTACTTTTGCCAGATCCACTTAGTCCGGTGAACCAAAGTACGGCTCCTTTGTGTCCGTTTTGTTTGCATCGTTCTGCTTTCGAAACACGGTGATCATGCCAGGTCACATTAGTGGCTTTTTGCTCGGCCATCGAGGACTTTCTCCTTACTCATAAAAAATATCTGTGGAAACAATTTGTATCGGGGGGATTCCTGCAGTGAAATATCACCCGGAATCGTTTATCCTGAGTGAGTGTTTGCACGATCCTAGAGAAACTCCGCGCTTGATGGAAGTCCACAGATTGGGATTTTCTATTAACATTCTCGTTCCGGGCTACTGGAACTGCGGTTTTTTAGCTGTTAGAGTACGCGCACAGAATTTTTAAAGCGGGTGAAATTTTAACAGACAGACACGATTCAGCCTCTGGATGTTTCGGTCCCCATGCTGGACCAGAAAACATAAACCGTTAATATTACACACATTACGCATCAAACAAACGTTTTCAGAAGAATAAGAGCTATGTCTGATAAGGTCTTAAAACTCGGTATTCCTGCGGGAAGTTTACAAGAATCAACGGCGGAATTATTCAAACGCGCCGGATACGTCATCAAATTTTCATCCCGCTCGTATTATCCGACGATCGATGATGAAGAAATCGAATGTCTACTGATTCGTGCCCAGGAAATGGCCCGGTATGTCGATCAAGGCATTCTGGATGCAGGGATCACCGGACAAGACTGGATTCTGGAAACGAACGCCGACGTGCATGAGATTTGTGAATTACTCTTCTCGAAAGTCAGCCGTCGCCCGGTTCGCTGGGTCTTGTGTGTTCCCGAAGACTCTCCCGTTCAGAGCGTCAAAGACCTGGAAGGGAAACGCATCGCCACGGAAGTCGTGGGCATGACGGAACGTTACCTTGAAAAGCACGGCGTAAAAGCAAATGTCGAGTTTTCATGGGGCGCCACCGAAGTCAAGCCGCCTAAGTTGGCTGATGCGATTGTTGAAGTTACCGAAACCGGATCGTCGCTGCGTGCCAACAATCTGCGAATTGTAGAAGAGCTGATGCAGAGCACCACCCGTTTCATCGCCAACAAGGATGCGTTTGCAGACCCCTGGAAGCGCGAGAAACTTCAAAACATCGCGATGATGCTTGAATCCTGTCTGGCAGCGGAAGGCAAAGTTTGCCTGTTGATGAATGTGGAACGTGCAGATCTCGAAAAAGTGCTCAATCTGCTCCCTGCATTGCAGAAGCCCACCGTGTCTTCTCTGTCCGATCCCGACTGGGTTGCCATCAGTACGATTATCGACGAAACCGTTGTGCGTTCGATCGTTCCTAAACTGAAGGCAGCAGGCGCATGCGGCCTGGTGGAATATCAGATTTCGAAAATTATCGAGTAAGCTGATCGGAAAACGTTCCCGCAGAACCCGGTTGCTGATTGATTTAAGATCCAGACAGTTCCAACTCAATAACCCGGTTTCACCGCCATGAAAATCACCGTCATCAAAGTCGGAGGCAGCCTGTTTGATTTACCCGATCTGACTGCGCGGCTTTCTGCTTTGCTGAACCGTTTGGAAAACACGCGGCCGCTGATCATCTGCGGAGGCGGCGCGACTGCAAACCTCATCCGCAACTGGGATCAAACATATCACCTGGGTGATACAGCCGCGCATTGGCTCGCCATTGAAGCATTGTCGTTGAATGACCGTCTGCTTTGTCAATTACTGCCTGGCACGGAAATTGTCACTTCCCAGGCAGAAGCAACCGCAGCCTGGAAAGAAACACGCGTTCCGATTCTCGGTTCGTATCACTACTTGAAACAGACTGCGTCCTCACAATTCGCAGACCTGCCGGCGTCGTGGGATGTGACCAGCGATTCGATTGCCGCCTGGGTGACTCTCACCTGGCCTGCAGAGGAACTGCTCTTGTTGAAGTCGGTTGATCTTCCGCATGAGAAAACGACGCTTTTAGAGCTCGCTGAAGCCGGATTCGTCGATCCCTATTTGCCGACCTTCTCGGATTCCCTGCCCTGTCTCCGCTGGTGTAATTTACGAGCCGATCCGATTCCACCTCAATTTGAGATCGTCACCAACGGTAACAGCTTCCAGAGCAGAAACGCGACCGGACCAGCGTAAAGCGGGCTGTCTAACAGATCCAGCAGGCCTCCAAAGCCGGGCAATAATTCCGCAGAGTCTTTTTTCCCCACGTCCCGTTTGATGAGTGATTCACATAAATCACCGACGAGACCTACGACGCCGATCACGGCACCGAACAGGATCGACCAGTACCACGCCGGCGCGGACCAGCTAGAGTGAAACAGGGATGGTGTGAAATGAAACCAGAGGAAACTTCCCAATGCCGCACCAAAAATCGCACCGTATCCGCCGACCCAGGTTTTTCCCGGACTGAGTCGCGGCACCAGTTTTGCTTTGCCCCATAACCGACCAAAGGTGTAGCCGCCGACATCTCCCATTTTTGCACTGATGATCAGAGAGCCGAGTGCCAGATAGCCGGTCTCAGCGCCCGCCACCCAGCGAAGCTCAGCCAGCATCGCCAATAAGAATCCGAGATAGGAAACCGAGAGAATTTCCACACCAATGGTCTCTATACTCTGACCGGGTTCCTGAAACCGGATGGCTTCTTTCAGAAAAATCAGCAGAATGGAAACCGCAAAAGCCACCGCCATCAAAGCCAGGGAGAGTGTTTGCGGGTTTTCCTGTCCGTCAAAGTACGATGTATTCAGAAAAGGAAACCAGGCCGCAACGCAGATCACGAGCGACAGCACGCAAACCAGCGGAAAGCGGGGCGCCAGATTGCGGACTGTCAACAGGTTTGTCAATTCCCAACTGCCCCGTAAAACCAGCAGACAACACAGCCCCAGCAGATAAGGCGCGCCGACTCCCGCACGTTGATCCAGAAAAAACAGACCAAACAAAAGTGGGATCAGAATGACAGAGACAAGTAACCGCCAGCCAAGCATGCTGCGTTATCCTTTCAAACCACCAAAGCGGCGGTCACGGGCAGCAAAGTCGCGCAATGCCTGCCAGAAATCAGAAATGGCAAAGTCCGGCCAATAGGTCTCGGTGACCCACAACTCGGCATAGCTGATCTGCCATAACAGAAAATTACTGACCCGCATTTCGCCAGCCGTCCGTATCACCAGATCCGGATCAGGCATCCCGGCTGTGTATAGATGAGCAGAAATCACCTCTTCATTGATTTCTGCTTGCTTCAGATTTCCCTGTTCCACTTCGTCGACAATGGATTTTACTGCGTCAACAATTTCAGAGCGGCTGCCATAATTTAAAGCCAGGCAAAGCTGCATGCCTGTGTTTTCCTGGCTTTCACGGATCGTTTTGTCTACTTCGACGAGAACATCTTTCGGTAGATCGCTACGACGGCCAATCGTTGAGAAACGAATATTCTGCCGCATGATCTCTTCCCGCTCACCGATCACAAACTTTTTCAGGAGCTGCATCAACAGATTTAATTCCAAAGCAGGCCGTTTCCAGTTTTCGCTGCTAAGGCAGTAGAGGGTCAGTTGTTCAATACCCAGCCGCGTGGATTCTTCGACAATCGTGCGTACACTGTTGACTCCCTGTCGGTGTCCTTCGATTCGCGGAAACCCGCGTCGCGACGCCCAACGACCATTGCCATCCATAATAATGGCAATATGCCGAGGTAGTTGCCGGGACTCCAAGCCAAGCGATTCCCCATCCTGTTCCGATATGGCGGGCACAATTTGCCTCACAGTGACTAATTGAAAGATTGAAAAGACGTTTCTGCCTGCTTGCAGTAAACCTCACAACAGGAGATGAAAGTAAAAACTCTCCTGACATATTGTATTGTGAGAAATTATTACAAAAACGCCAAGGCTGCGCGACTGGAAAGCACAGCTTCTTTAGAGAATGAAAGGGATCTTCAATCTTCAGGAGGGAGGTACATTTACCTACACTGATTGCTACTGTGAAGATTTGTTCCAGAAGCGTGAATCAGCCACTGTATTCGACTGACAGCAATTCTTCACTTTCTTCAAACTCAACAGAGTGATCCAGATAGACCACTTTTTCCCAGTAAGCAGGTTGTGCACCGGGTGTCTCAATCGATAGTTTTACATGATCCTCAAATACTTCAAGCACTTTAACAACGGTATGTTCCCCAATGAGGATACTCTCATTCGCACCACGAGAGATAATATGCATTCGCTCGCCTCAAAGATAATTCAGATTTGAATTTGTGAATTGTGAATAGTTATTGTGAAAGACATTCTGACGAACTGCAATCAGAAGGACAAGCTGAAACTAAACAAAAAATGAAACGATTTTTAATGATGTTTCTTTTCCTGATTTGTCACTTGACAAATTCCATTTCATCGTTTCTGTCACATTTTTTCAGGATTGTAATTGCGAAATTGAATCACAAACAGTACGAGAACTAACATCATGTGTAATTGATTTATAAAGCATGTATGCCTCAGGATCAGTCGCTGAAATCAAATATCACTTTTTGCCTTCAGCGCGTTTTTGTCGAAAAAACTCCTGCAAAATTGCGCGGCATTCATCCTGCATTACACCACTGATTACAGTGCTCTGATGATTCAATCGTGGGTCGGTGGTAATTTGAAATAAAGAGTGACACGCGCCTGCTTTTTCATCGCGTGTGCCATAAATCACAAGTGGGATTCGTGATTGGATTATTGCGCCGGCACACATCGGACAAGGCTCCAGCGTGACGTACATCACACAGTCAGACAATCGCCACGACCCCAGCGACTCTGCAGCCTGTGTGATCGCAATCATCTCGGCATGTGCCGTCGGATCGTTCAACATTTCACGTTGATTATGAGCGGCGGCGATGATTCGATCCTGATGCACAATCACTGCGCCCACGGGAACTTCATCCTCTTCAAATGCGGCCCGTGCTTCATCATAGGCAAAGCGCATCCAGTGCGTATGTAACTGTAATAAGTCCCGATCGCCGGGAATAAATTCAGGTTCGTCAGGTCGATCAATCATCTCAATTACGCTTCTTTATGTCTGCTGCTTTAAGAAAGAAAAACAATCATTCTTGCACAAGATAATCCAGATCAGCCCGGAAAGAAAGTCGTGCTGATTTTTATCCCGCAGGAAAGCCTCAATCCTCAGGTGATCAGACGCGAGTCAGCCGTATCTCATCCATAATTACTCTTCAATTTCCGTCGACAATAGCATTGGACAAGTCGTTCCGATTACAATAGAGACTGCAGTGAACCACTTAAAATGCGTCCAGTTTTACTGTAGCGTCTCCAAGGCCATTTGGACCGAGTATATTAGATTGAGACACGCTATTATAAAATGTGATGCGCTCTAGAACTTCAACAATTTCAACTCAAGGTAAGATCTCATGCGCGGACTCGTGATTTGTTTATCAACGCTCCTGGTCATCGGTTTCCTGGTGATTTCAGTTCAAAACAGTAACTCGCAAAATGATACATCATCGATTCAGACAACGGTAACGCCAACCGTCAAAGATTTTGGTGCCACCGGCGATGGTAAAACAGATGACTCCGCAGCCATCCAACGCGCCGTCGATTCCAAACAGGGACAGATTTCATTTCCCAAAGGCGTGTATCGCATCACGAAAACCATCGCCATCGATCTGGAAAAACTCGGGCCCACCTCCATCAGCTCTGATGGCACCGCCACCATCATCATGGCGGGTGCCGGCCCGGCGTTTCGGTTTATTGGCACACACGAGGGAACCGCCAGCCCGAAAACCGTGAAAGAAAATGTCTGGTTGAATCAACGGTCCCCGCTTGTCGACGGACTGGAAATTGTCGGCGATCATCCGGAAGCCTGCGGCATCGAAGCCACAGGAACAATGCAGATCACGCTGACACGTCTCACCATCCGCCGCGCGCTACACGGGATTCACTTCGTCAAACGCAATCGGAATCTGATTGTTTCTAACTGCCACATCTATCAGAACCGCGGTGCGGGAATCTTTTATGATCACGTCAACATTCATCAGTCAAATATCGTAGGCTGTCACATTTCCTACAATGCCGGCGGCGGTGTTGTCGTTCGCAAAGGCGACATTCGCAACATTCAGATCGGCACGTGTGATATTGAAGGCAATATGGGCGATGAAAATTCCGAACCCACGGCAAATGTACTGATCGATTCCGAAGGTGCCATGGTCGGAGAAATCGCCATCGTCGGCTGCACGATTCAGCACGATCACTTCGCCCCCGGCTCGGCCAACATTCGCATTAACGAACACGCCCACATTCGACCGCACTCCGACGAATACCGCGATGGAAACATTACCATCGCCGACAATGTCCTTTCCGACGTGCAGACCAATATTGAAATCACCAGCGCCCGCGGCGTGACGGTCACCGGCAATACGATGTGGAAAGGCTACACGCACAACATTCGTATTGATGACTGCCGAAACATTCTCGTTTCCAATAACGTACTGGATCGCAATCCCCGCTATCACTATGCCGACGGCAGCACCGCACAAGTCGGCATGCTGTTGACCAACTGCGACGGCTGTACCATCAGCGGCAACCACATCAATGGAACGGGCGATGAAACGGCGGCTCTCGAAATTCGCGATTCCCGGCGCATGAATGTCACGAACTGCACGATCCTCGATTATGCCAAAGAGGGTCTGCTGCTTAAGAATGTTTCCGACAGCCGCATTTCGGATTGCCTGATCCAAAGCGATCTGCCGGACAACGAAAATTCTCACTCCATCAAAATCATCGGCGGCGAAAATAATCAGATCGTCGATAACGTGTTCGGCAACCAGAAACAACTTGAAGAATAAACTCCATTCCCAATCTAGTGATTGAGGAATTCACGACGAATTCTCTGTAAATTTTAGTCAAACAGCATTTTCTTAACTTTATTCAGTAGTCATTGCTTTTTGGTTTTGCTTAAATAAAGGAACGTTGATTCCTCACAGTTCCCACCTGAAATATAAATCGAGTCTTAGCCATGAACATGCTCGCGATTTGCTTGAAAACGGTCACACTTTCACTCCTGTTCCTCACCCCGGCTCTGAGTCTCTCTGCAGAAACTCCGCAGGTCAAAGTCGGATTTGCCGAACGGGATATCACTCCTGAAATCGGCATGGAGCAGCCCGGCGGTTATGGGAAATCGTTTCATCGCTCGTTTCATGATCCCTGTAAAGCACGAGCGGCGGTGTTTGATAATGGAACGAACGTGGTTGCTGTCGTGAGTCTGGACGCGCTGTTTATTCGTCGCGTCACCGTCAATGAAATTCGAAAACGCGTTCAGGCCAAATGCAAAATCCCCGCCGAATCGATTCTGTTACATGCAACGCACTCGCACTCTTCAGGACCGATGGGCATGATTCTCCCCGGCGAATACGATCATGCTTCCGATTTCATTCAGGAACTGGCGTATAAAAAATCATCGACGGCTGATTCTGCTTATCTGGAAACCGTCGTCGATCAAACGGTCGAAGCCATCTGTGAAGCCTATAAGAAACGGAACGCATCCCAGTGCGGCGCCGGCGTGGGTATTGAAGAGCAGGTTGCCTTCAACCGTCGTTTCTTCATGCGGAACGGTCTCAGCTTCACACATCCGCGTCCTGGCAATCCGGACATCGTGAAACCGGCGGGGCCCGTCGATCCGGAAGTCGGCGTGATCGGCGTGTTTGATGAGCAAGGCGAACTCAAAGGCTGTATTGTCAATTTCGTCTGTCATGCGACGACGAATCCCGGCGGCATTTCAGCGAATTATATTTATTATGTCGAGCAGGTCATTCGCGGTGTGTTCGGGAAAGATGCGATTGTCGTCTTTTTAGCGGGCGCTTCTGGCGATGTGACACAAGTGGATAATCTGTCAAAATTCCAGCGACGCCCGAGTGAAGAATCGGCCCGCTTTGTTGGAGGTCGCGTTGGTGCAGAGGCTGTCAAAGTACTGCTCTCGATGCCACGCGGCAACTTTGAAACCGTCACCAGCAAAACGAAAATGCTGCAGATACCGCGTCGCAAACCCAACCCGGAACGCGTTCAGAAAGCCATCGAAACCGTCAAAGCGGGACCGGCGAAGTCTAACTCTACAGACTGGGTCTTTGCCAAAGAGACCGTGCTGCTGGATGCCCGTCTGCAAAAAGAGCCAGTGGCTGAAGTCGAAGTCCAGGCAGTGCAACTCGGTCCTGTTGTCTTACTGACCGACCCGGCAGAATTTTTCTGTCAGCTTGGTTTGGACATCAAAGCGGGCAGCCCGTTTCCGATGACGTTCCCCGTTTCGCTGGCAAATGGTTGTGTCGGTTATGTCCCCACGAAAGAAGCATTCGACAAAAACGGCGGCGGTTACGAAACCCGCCTGACGGGTTATAGCAATCTGATCATCACCGCCGGCCCGCAAATGGTCGACGCAGCGGTGGAACTCTCGAAACAGTTGACGCCCGATAAACTGCCCCAGCGGCCCGCGGCCCCCGCGTTCAACAGTAACCCCTGGGCGTATGGCAGCCTGCCCCCGCAGTTAGAATAGCTAAATTTTCGCAGTATTTTCCTACCACGAAGCACTAAAATACAAAACAGTCGGTGGCACTGTTGGCTTGCCAACAGTGAATGGGAAAACGTGTCCCTTTCACAAAAAACACCACTCCAAATGGGTAGGCCCGAATGCAATGCGGGCCGAGCGTAGCGGGCAGGAAACCCCCGGTTCAAGCGGGCGGATTCGCAGGCACTAACACAGGGCAAAGAAAGCGAAGTCTTCCCGCCGTTCGCAACAGCACCGTCGGACAAGCCGAGCGGTGGCACGCGGGAGTTGATACTGCATTCTTGGTTTATGATACTCAGCCGTTATTGCGGATTGGCACACAAGCCGCGTTTTATAATGACTTGTTTAGTCATGTTGTTATGGAATTGCTCGCGAACTCTGTCAGTTTCCTGTTGTCTGCGACAACCCCGAATTGCATTCGGGGCTACCCTGTCCAATTTCTTTCGTGTGCTTTTGTGTTTTTCGTGGTAGTAATACTTCGATTAGATCACCTTCTTGGGTGGCACTGTTGGCTTGCCAACAGTGAATGGGAAAACGCATTCCCACACAGAATAACACCACAGAAGTGGGTAGGCCCGAATGTAATTCGGGCCGAGCGTAGCGAGCAGGAAACCCCGGTTCAAGCGGGCGGAATAGCAGGCACTCACGCAGGGCATAGAGAGCGAAGTCTTCCCGCCGTTCGTAGCAGCACCGTCGGACAAGCCGAGCGGTGGCACGCGGAAGTCGACACTGCATTCTTGGTTTATGATGCTCAGCCGTTATTGCGGGCTGGCACACAGGCTGGGTTTTATAATGACTTGTTTAGTCATGTTGTTATGGAATTGCTCGCGAACTCTGTCAGTTTCCTGTTATCTGCGACAACCCCGAATTGCATTCGGGGCTACCCTGTCCAATTTCTTTCGTGTGCTTTCGTGTTTTTCGTGGTAGTAATATTTCTTTTAAATCACCTTTATCAGGTGGCACTGTTGGCTTGCCAACAGTGAAGGTGGAATCGGATTCCTGACGCAGGAAAACAAATTCCGGAGCCCCGAATCTAATCCGATCACAGCGATCAAGGTGTCTTAGAACATCGTGCAAGGTGAATGAATACCAGCCGAGTTCTCCATGCTTGATCTGCTTAGAAACTGATTCCAGAGCGAAGTAAGAGCGTGTTATCAATCTTGACGTCAGGCACGTTGTTGTCAAATTCAAACTTGCGGCCGAAGACGTAACCGATCTCTGCGTTCAATCTGGTACCACTCGAACCAAAGGATCCCGGCTTTTTAGGTGGAGTGGATTCCCATCCTAACACAAATCGAAACTCACGATAGTTGAGTCGTTCTCCCAAACCGTTGGCACGCCGGTAAGCCCATGTGCCTCCCGAGAAGCCGCCGCCCACATAGGCCCAGTGCTGGCGCTGCTCTGTCTCGGACAAGAGCAAAGAGATTTTTGGATTGGGGAGCATTAAATCGACTTTGAGTGAAGGTCGCGGCTGCCAAATCGCTCCCACGACCGGCAAGACTGGAAGATCACTTTGACCTGTGGCGAGCGCCCCAAAAGCAAAATTCCAGGCGTCATTCGGACGATACATGGCAAACATGCCGCCTCGAATCTGCCAGGCAGTACTACTCGTATTATACATATCGGACGCGAAAGCCCCAGTGAGCATATAACGAGCCATCCATTTTTCATTGATTGGTCGCATCCATGACATCCCAAACGAAAACTCATTCAGACTTTCTGGTAAATCCAACGCAGCGGGGGCATCGATCTGCGTGAATGAATAGCCCAGGTTAATGAACGGAGGCGGCGGTCCAAAAAGTGGGTAGACGGGGATCTTCATTGACAGGTCATAGGAACTGATTCCCACACCATTCACCTTAGGTTCCCATTCAGCAGAGCTGTCAAATCGCGGCTTCATGAGCGATTTTAAGTCAAGCGGTCGCTCTGAATCGGGCTGTTCATCGCTCTCAGAGTCAAATGGTTCTTCCGAGGGAGGAACAACTTGCTCCAGTGGAAGGCCATCTTCCACCCGCAAGCTGCGGTCGATCGGCAAAAAACCAGCCAGCACGGTTCCTGACCGGTCTGAAGGGTAAGTATATCCCGGCGTTTCAGATTGCGCAAGCAGAATCTGCTGAATACCGAGGGCATATCCGATCAGAGAAAATATTAAAATAATCCGTAGCGATAACATCTGTCGTCCATGACATCAGTTTTTGTAAAGAAGAGAACTCAATGAGAATAGAAAGAGGGGCGAGCGAGAAAAATCTTAACTTATTATTTTATAGTCAGAGATAGGTATTTGATCGATGATTTATTGTATTTTGTCATATTTACAACATGTTTTGTGCTTGTGGACAACCAAATAGTCTCTGGGTTTGGTTTCATCGACGGTGAGCGTAAGGTGATGGGGAAATCGCACGAGGGTCTATTGTTTATTTTCTAACACCTTCTTTTTTGCTACCACCAAAAACACGAACAAGAAAAACGGTCGTGTGGTATTCTTGGTTTCCCAACAGTGAATGAGAAAATCGCATTCCCACACAGAATAACAACACAGAAGTGGGTAGGCCCGAATGCAATTCGGGCCGAGCGCAGCGAGCAGGAAACCCCGGTTCAAGCGGGCGGATTGGCAGGCACTCACGCCGGGCAAAGAGAGCGAAGTCTTCATGCCGTTCGCAGCAGCACCGTCGGGCAAGCCGAGCGGTGGCACGCGGGAGTTGATACTGCATTCTTAGTTTATGATACTCAGCCGTTATTGCGGGCTGGCACACAGGGCCGCTTGTATGATGTCTTGTTTCGTTATGTTGTTATGAGATCACTTGTGTCCTCTGTCAGTTTCCTGTTGTCTACGCCAACCCCGAATTAAATTCGGGGCTACCCTGTTTAATTTATTTCGTGTGCTTTAGTACTTTTCATGGTAGTAATACTTCGATTAGATCACCTTCTTGGGTGGCACTGTTGGCTTGCCAACAGTGAATGAGAAAACGCATCCCCACACAGAGCAACACCACAAAAAGGGGTAGGCCCGAATGTAATTCGGGCCGAGCGGAGCGAGCAGGAAACCCCGGTTCAAGCGGGCGGTTTGGCAGGCACTCACGCCGGGCAAAGAGAGCGAAGTCTTCATGCCGTTCGCAGCAGCACCGTCGGGCAAGCCGAGCGGTGGCACGCGGGAGTTGATCCTGCATTCTCAGTTTATGATGCTCAGCCGTTATTGCGGGTTGGGATATAGGGCGAGTTTTACAATGACTTGTTTTGTCATGTAGTTATGGAATTGTTCGCGAACTCTGTCAGTTTCCTGTTGTCTGCGACAACCCCGAATTACATTCGGGGCAACCCTGTTTAATTATTTTCGTGTGCTTTCGTGTATTTCGTGGTAGTAATACTTCGATTAGACCACCTTCTTGGGTGGCACTGTTGGCTTGCCAACAGTGAATGGAAAAACACATTCCCACACAAAATAACACCACAGAAGTGGGTAGGCCCGAATGTAATTCGGGCCGAGCGGAGCGAGCAGGAAACCCCGGTTCAAGCGGGCGGAATAGCAGACGCTCACGCCGGGCAAAGGAATCGAAGTCTTCCCGCCGTTCGCAGCAGCACCGTCGGGCAAGCCGAGCGGTGGCACGCGGAAGTTGATCCTGCATTCTCAGTTTATGATGCTCAGCCGTTATTGCGGGTTGGCACACAGGCCGAGTTTTACAATGACTTGTTTCGTTATGTTGTTATGGGATCACTTGCGTCATCTGTCAGTTTCCTGTTGTCTGACGCCAACCCCGAATTGTATTCGGGGCTACCCTGTTTAATTATTATCGTGTGCTTTCGTGCTTTTCGTGGTAGGAATTAATACCACAGATAACGGCAGCTAGCGATTTGCCGCTCAGGTAGTGTGCTGTTGCAGACACCTGATTCTCTTTGAAGGCACTTAGTTCGCGGCTCGCTTGAGTGTGCCGCGGGGTGTGATTTTTGCTGCGGGGCCGAGGGTGCGTTCTTCCTGATGCGGGAAGGCGCGGATCGTGGTTACGATCTGCTTCTGCTGTTCGAATTCTTTTCCGTTGGCCAGTTTGACTGTCATTTCCAGGAAACGGTCGATTTGCGATTTGAGTGGCAGGCCCGTTTTACGATCGATCAGACAGGTGCCGAATGATTTTCCGCCGCGGATGTAGAGTTGCACCGATTTGCCGTTCTGGTTTATCGGGCTGCTGATTTTTGAAGCCGCGATATCGCCGGCGATGTTGATCGTGGCTGTCTTGTCGTTTAACTCGCGCAGCGTGTATTCCGTTTTGAGGACCATTGGAATCGGCTGCGTCAGGCGGCGGGTTTTCATCCAGGTTTCACCCACGCGAATCGCACCCCCTTTGTGATTTTCATCAATGTTGTAAGGCAAGAGACCAATACTGTCGTCGATGAAATTCGCAATGCCGTCATCGCCCGAGGATTCGGAGATTTTGGCGAGCACCGTTTCCCGCTGACTGGCGGGTGTATTTTGCAGGCAACGTTGGAGGAACTCCTCGAAGCCAACCAGTTCCACAATTTTGTTATCGGGACCAATCCAGAACGAAAAGCCATTATTCACCAGCCGCTGATAAGCCTGCATCGCAGGCGGCACCGGGCCGGTTGAGTGGTGCGAATCGTATTGGACCTGCTCCCCGGCGATGTTGTGTGAGTATTTCACGCCCGTATAGCGTACTTTGAAACGCTTGCGGCCATCAGCTTTGATTTCTTCGACCGTCAGCGCCAGAATCAGTTCCAGTTTCGATTTGCTGTGCGAGATTCCCGCCGCTGATGCTTGTGAAAGCGTCTGTTCCACGGTTTTGATCATGGGGAAGCGTTGATTGACCGCCAGATTGAGTTCCAGGACTTCCACCTTTTCCTCACTTAACGACGCATTCTGTGCTTCGATCTTTCTGTCCAGGGGTTTGGTAGCGACAGAGGGCTCTGCGGGCTTGTTCTTGACCGCTTCGGCCATTTTTTGCTGTCGTTTGTTCCAGAATGACCAGCCTGTCCCGGCAAGAATGGCAATTCCCAGCATCCAACTGATAAAACGCTTGCCCTGCATGACGACATTGTCCAGAATAGATAAAGAAGGTTAATGAATAGAGAAATCACAACGTGTTCGACGTGCAAAAGTTATCAGTATTAGTGATTTAGTGAAAGACGAATTCATAAAACCGGAATCGATTTCATTCAGACAGGGGCAGATTATGTACGGGCGGATTTTATTCTTTGCAGTGGTCTTTTTTGTATTACTCCCTTCACAGGGTGACACTGCGGAGCAAAACGCGAAAGCGGTGCCCGTGCGGCCGAATATTGTGTTCCTGTTGAGTGACGACCAGCGACCCGACACGATTGCCGCGTTGGGAAATTCGGTGATCAAAACGCCCCATCTGGATCAACTTGTCAGGCAGGGTACAAGTTTCACCCGCGCGGTCTGTGCGAACCCGATCTGCACGCCGAGCCGTGCGGAAATCCTGACTGGCGTGAGCGGATTTCATAACGGGTCAATGGATTTCGGTAAGCCAATTAAGAAGGAGTTGCCTACCTGGTCGCAGACCATGCACAATGCGGGCTACAATTCCTGGTATGTCGGCAAATGGCATAATGACGGAAAGCCGGTGATTCGAGGTTACGATGAAACATTGGGACTCTTCACCGGTGGCGGCGGTCGTTGGGCGGTTCCCTCTTATGATGGAAACGGAAAATTAGTGACCGGTTATCGTGGCTGGATCTTTCAGGACGACCAACGAAAGATGTTTCCCCAGAAAGGAGTCGGTCTGACTTCGAACATCAGCGAACACTTTGCCGACGCCGCCATTGAATTCATCGAGCGCAAGCATACGCAGCCGTATTTCCTGCATGTCTGCTTCACCGCGCCCCATGATCCACTGCTGATGCCCATCGGCTACGAACACTATTACGATCCGAACAAGATCCCTGTTCCTGCGAATTTTCTGCCCGAACATCCGTTCGATCATGGAAACTTTGACGGCCGCGATGAAAAGCTGCTTCCCTGGCCGCGCACCAAAAAGGTCGTGCAGAACGATTTATCACTGTATTACTCGGTCGTTTCGCATCTTGATTCGCAAGTCGGGCGCATTGTAGATGCGTTGAAAAAATCGGGACAGTGGGAGAATACCATTCTGATTTACTCGAGTGATCACGGGCTGGCGATGGGCAGCCACGGTTTGCGGGGCAAGCAGAATATGTATGAGCATACGATTGGCGTCCCGCTGATCATGGTCGGCCCGGGTATCCCTGCGGACAAGCGATCTGCGGCCCAGTGTTACCTGCGCGATTTGTATCCCACATCCTGTGATCTGGCTGGTGTTCCGATTCCAAAGACGGTGGAGGGCAAGAGTCTCAAGCCTGTACTGACCGGTGAAACAGATAAGATCTATGACGTAGTCTATGGCTACTTCCGCAACTATCAGCGGATGATTCGTTCTGAGCGGTTGAAGTTGATTGTCTATCCGCACCTGGATCGTATGCAGCTGTTCGATCTGAAAGTTGACCCGTTCGAACAACATGATCTGTCGGCAGACCCTGAATACGATCTGGTCCGCGACGCGGCGCTGAGTCGGTTAAACGAGTGGCGAAAGCAGCAGAATGATACGTCACTCGTTTCGGCAAAAAGTTCCTCAGGCAAGTAAGTGACTGCCGCGAAAATGATTTCGCCCATGTGTCAATCTGATGGCGCAGAACTGTCTCTGGTCGATTTTACAATGTCCAATCCGATTCATTCTTATTTCGAATAATATTTATAAGTCACTACAGTATAATCATTTAGGTATGTCAGTATTTCTGCCAGACACCAAACCGGCATAATTGGCATATTTTACGCTCTTCTCTTAAATCGTTCACATCACATCGCGGGCAGTAACGATTTAGCCAAAAGGGGAAGAGTCATGATGATCCAGAATAGAGTCCGTATGTTGAAGCGGCCGTTTCGCGTTTTACTTTCGATGGCATTGATCGGGGGCATCTGCGGTTCACCAGCAATGGCGGCTGACAAGTCATCTAAAAAGTCATCGGACCGCAGCAGTCGCAGCAGTTCCAGCAGCCGTGATCGCGGCAGCTCACAACGCTCTTCGAGTCGCCCCAGCCGTTCAAAAAGTCCAAGCCGATCAAGCAGCAGTCAATCGAAAAGCAGTCAACCCAAGTCATCTTCACAGAGTAAGTCGCGTTCACAAAGCAAGTCGCGGCCTTCACGAACTGTTTTCCAAAACCGTTCCCCCAAATTAACACCGAAAGTCATTCAACGCGGTTCCAGCAAAAATCGCGGATCAAGCAAATCAAAATCGCAGCAGTCATTCAAAGTTGCTCCTCAAACCACACGGCCCAATACCAGAATTCCTCAGTTCGGAAAAACGAGCGGTCTTAAATTCGATACGAAAGATCTCAAACCACGCGTTCCTGATCGCAAGGTTCCCGATCGTAAAACTCAGAAGCCGCGTGTGCCGAATATGAAGCTTCCCAATCGCAAGCCAGATACAGGCAAGTTTGTCCCCAAGCCAGGCAAGAACTCACGCCCCTCGAAACCGGGCAGTAGCAATGTATTCAAACCAGGCAAAGGAAAATACGTACCCAAGCCGGGGAAGAATACACGCCCTTCGAAGCCGGGTAGTAACAATGTATACAAGCCGGGCAAAGGAAAATACGTACCTAAACCGGGAAAGAATATTGGACATTCCAAACCAGGGCCTGGTAACAATAACGTGTACAAGCCTGGCAAAGGCAAGCATGATCTCAAACCGGGAAAAAACCATTATCCCGGCGTAATCGATCCCTCGAAGCTCAACGGTCTTTCCAAAGGGAAAGGGAAACATTTTGGGCCGTCTCAAAAATGGCTCGGCAAAAATGGAGTACCTCAGAAGAAAGACCTGTTCAAGAATAAAAATATTAAACCCCTGCGTCCCAGTCTGGAAAAACAACTGCACGCCGGAAAACTGAACTCGTTGATTCACAGTAACAAAAGCAAAAAATGGAACATGAAGAAGCAGTTCGAACTCCACAAAAAGGGTGATGTGGCTCGTCAGATGCATTTGAACCAGAATTTGCTGAAGCATGGTGGTTGGCGAAAACGAACTCTGTTTGGAAAGATGTCGCCTTCCTTTACCAAATCACACTTTGGTTTCTGGTACGCGGGACCAGGCATGTACCCTAACTACTGCTGGAGCCCACACTGGAGTGAATGGGTTGACTGGTGCTGGTGGGATTGGTGTCACCCCATCTGTGACCCTCGCCCAATGATCTGTCGTCCCATCATCTGCGATCCTTGTGCACCCTGGGGCTGGTATGAATGCCCTGTCTGGCAGCCACTGCCAATCGTAACCTGCGGTACCTGGGTGGACGTTGATCCGTTCATCATTGACAGTGGCCTGGACCTGCAGATGCTGGCAGTGCGGTTTGTTGACTCCGGACATCCCGAAGAAGAACTCGGACCTCGCTTTCGCGTCTGGTTCCGCAACAACAGCGATGTGGATATCAATGTGCCGTTCAACGTATTGTTGCTGGCTTCCAATTCACGCGAACTAGAAGCCGATTTACCAGAAGCGGGATCACGCGTTGATAATATCGCCGCCGGCCAGATTCAGTCAGTCGATATCCGTCTGCCATTCGCTGCCAGCCTGATGTCTACCGATGAAGAAGGTAATCAAATCCCTTTCGAACAGCTGCATGTCTTGATCGATTCTCATCGTGAAATTCCTGAAGCGTTCGAAGAAAACAATGGTGCCGTGATGGCACGCGTTGATGTCCTGCCTGTTGACCCTGCTTTGTTTTCCTCAGACGCAGAAGTCGTCGTGAGTGGCGCACTCGTGAATCTGGCAGGAGAAGGACTGGGGCCCGAGCCCGGAAAAGTTCTGGTGTCTCTGAATGGGATGAACTTTGAAGCAGAAATCTACGGCTGGTACGACCTGGGCGTTCGCGTCAAGATGCCGGAACTGCCTCTGTTAGACGCAGCCGAAGCGACCCTCGTTGTGGTTCGCGGCGACGGTGCCGTTTCCAATCCGATCGATGTGCAATTTGCACCACAGATGGCTGCAGTCATCGTTGAGTAACGGAAGTGTGCATGGGATGGCTTGGAGCCATTCCAAGTTCCGAACAGGGAGCAGGCAATGTGTCTGCTCCCTTTTTTTATGGATAGACGTTTTGTATTTCATTACAATTCGTGCGTTGAAGCTTTTCGACTTTGCAGAACTCACGACGAGGCCGTTCTCCTGAAAACGTTGATCCACGAATTCTGGCTATTTGGAATCAAGCAGGCATCAGCCTGTATCTTCGGGGGATTTCTGCTGGCGATGATGATCATTACGCGGTTCTGGTATCCTTTCGATTTTCTGTACCGCTACGATTTTCTGTTTCTGGCTGCCGTTGCGTTTCAGATTATTTTGTTGAGCTTTCGTCTGGAATCGCCGAAGGAAGCGGTGGTGATTTTGATTTTCCACATCGTGGCGACGGTCATGGAACTGTTCAAGACCTCAGACGGCATTCGCTCCTGGCAGTATCCGGAACCGTTTCTCATTGGGATTGGGAATGTGCCATTGTTTGCCGGTTTTATGTATAGCGCCGTGGGAAGTTATATTGCGCGTGTCTGGCGCATTTTTGACTTTCGCTATTCGTGTTATCCGCGGATGTGGAGTACGGTCGTGCTGGTGGCATTAATTTATGCCAACTTTTTTACACACCACTATGTGCTCGATATTCGCTGGCTATTAATTTTCGCCAGTCTGTTCCTGTTTGGTAATGTCACGATCTATTTCAAAATGGACACAACACACCGGCAGATGCCTCTCGTTGTCGGCTGGTTACTGGTCGCGCTGTTTATCTGGTTTGCCGAAAACCTGGCCACGTATTCCAATGTCTGGGTTTATCCCTCACAGAAACAGCAGTGGCAAATGGTGCCGCTCACCAAATTGACCGCCTGGTATCTACTGATGATGCTGAGTTTCGTACTCGTCTCGCTGGTGAATCGGCCTGTCATCCTGAATGACAAGCGGGAAGTCCAGTGAAACCGGAATCAAAGCACCCCGACGACCGCGTTTACCGGTATACGCGTTTAATCAACCAGTTCCAGCTTAATCTCCTTCTCTGATTCGGAAACGTTAACGGTCAGCGGCGAATTGTTCTGATTCGTGTATTTTACCGGAATCGCACTTTTCATCGAAACACCTTCCGGCGTGGATTGGTACGCGTTCACGGTCACTTTGTGTTCGCCGGGCAGGACGCCATCATTTTTCTTGAATGTCGTTAATGTAAACTTGCCGGAGGCGTCGGCTCTTCCTGAAGCAGGCTTTCGTCCTTGCACAGGATAAAACATGACGGTGGCATCGGGGACCGGCTTGTCCTGATAGGTCACCACTCCTTCGACGACAATCGTCTCAGGCAGGTCTTCGTCTTTTTGACCGCTGCAACCAGCACACAGGATCAATCCGAATAGAATCATTCCTGGTTTCTTAAAACGAGAGGTAAAAATCATGAGGGGCTCCTGCGAAGGGCTTCGGCTTGAACTCGAAACATCAAGGTTCAGCCCGAAAGTGGAACGAATCTTCAATCGGATCAAGCAGCGAATTAATAACTGAATCCGCCAACGGGCAAGCCATCTTGTGGGTTCCCCAATTGTTGATAGGTCAAAAAATCCATGTTTTCGCTTAGAAAATGCACACTGCCATCCACCATCATAAAATGGGCACCCCCTGCGTGGTAACTGGAAGACGCAAAGCCGTCCACCCAGCCATGGGCACCAGAACTGATGCGTTCCTGCGCACTTCCCCAGACGCTAAAGGGATGATTGATCGGGTACGCGGTTGTCATCGGCGAATGCCAGGCGGCCCAGGAAGACCAGGCGTGGAAACCGGGAGAATTTTCGCCGATAAACAGAACGTTAGAGGTACCGTCGAGTACGTCTCGCATTCTGATGGCGCGATTCGGAGTAACCAAGCTGCCCCCGCCGCCACTGGCGCGGAGCCCCATGCGTCGATCAAACATTCCGTGGGGAATGGGAGAAGCAGCGACTGTCTGATCAAAGGCTCTGCCGTCCACGCCTTTATAGGTCGTGACGGCAATGTTATTTCGAGAAGCGGCAGGACAAGATGCAGGAAAACACCAGTTCGACCAGACCTGATTACTGCCACTGACATGGTTGGGCGTCGGATCGCTGGGGCAGCGATAAACGGGCAAGTGAGTTTGTGCGACAGTCAGGTTCTCCGTATCGACAATGTTTCCATTGAAATTGATCTTATTGTAAAGCGGGGCTTGATCGATGTAGGGTAAAATTTGAGCGCGCCAGCCAAATGAATTGCCGGTATCGCCGTGGCTGATGGGAAACACCTGATGGCTGTCGTGGTAGTTATGAGTTGCCAGCCCCATCTGCTTCAGGTTGTTTTTACACTGGCTCCGTCGCGCCGCTTCTCTGGCCTGTTGGACGGCAGGGAGTAGCAGTGCAATCAGGATCGCAATAATGGCAATGACGACTAACAGTTCAATCAACGTGAAGCCACGACTTTTAAGCATGTCATTTTTCATCTTTTGGCCCTCTTAAACAGAATGGAGGTGCCACTCAGGCCCGCCCTAAATTTGGCGCTTGAAAAGACGTATCAAAGCCTGGCAGCAATAGATATGAGATAAATTAAACAATTTCGTATCGGCTTTTAAATTCGGTTTCTGGATTAGCTTGTTTATGTAACCTCTGTTTCAACTCTGGTTCCCAGCGTCGTGCCACGGTAGACTTCCGCAGGTATGATGTATGATTCGGATGATTCGATGGGAAGCTCCCCACTGCGCATCTTATTAAGCAGTTTGGCGGCGCGGTGCCCCAGTTGCGTTTCATCGACTGTGACCGATGCAATGTGTTGTTCAAGTAAGCCGCTATCGCGGCGTAGTTTTTATTGCTGAATTATAGTGAAATTTCTGAAAAAAGTCGAGCATTTGCCTCAAGTGGGAGCCACGTTTTCTCTTTGTGTTCCAATCACTTTACGAAAGAGAAGATCTGATGGCGAATTACAACAACTCTGTCCGCTCCGAATATTTCAACGGCAAGCTTTATGATCAGATGACTGACGACCTGCATTTGGCCGGCATGGCACAGCGAACCATCCACGGCTACCTGCGAGCAGTCCGGCAATTGGCCGACTATTCAAAGTGTGCGCCCGACAAAGTTACCGAAGAGCAACTGCGGCAGTGGCTCCTGCACTTGAAGATCGAGAAGCAGTTCGCGTATGGATCACTTCGAGTTGCTTTTAGCGGAACCAAGTTCTTCTTTACCCGAACTTGCCGGCGTGATTGGAGAACACTTTCCGAAACCAAACTTCAGAATATTCAATCGCTTCCGGAAGTCATCACCCCAGGCCAAGTGCAGCAAATCATTGATGCTTGCACGACGATTCGGATGGCGACGTTCTTCTGGACTGTCTATTCCCTCGGACTACGAATCGATGAAGGACTCAATCTTCACGTCGGAGATATCGACGGACAACGTATGATGGTTCATATCCACCGTGGCAAAGGGGCCAAGGACCGCTACATCCCCTTACCATCATCCACCTTGGTGTGGCTGCGAGAATACTGGATGACTCATCGTAACCCGACGTTTCTGTTTCCCGCTGATGGCCGCAATCATCGCCAGGGGGCGACAGCCACGACCCCCATGAGCATGACTGCTGCCCAGGGAGCGATCAAGAAGATCACCAAACAATTGAAGTTTGGCAAAAAAGTATCAACCCATACTCTGCGGCACTCGTACGCCACTCATCTCCTCGAAGCGGGAGCAAGTCTCAAGGCGATTCAGAAGTACCTCGGTCACACCAGCCTCCAGACCACGATGATTTACCTGCATCTTACCGAGACCGCTGAGGCCGACACCCAGAAGTTGATCAACCAGATCTTTGTTCGAAAGCCACTGCCACGAAGGTTTAGCGACAAGTAGATGCCCACCGTTGCCGATGCACTTCGGCAACACGCTCCCGGTTACCTCGAATCGTTCAACCAACGCGTACCGCTGGGCCACCGCAAGGTACTCAGCTACATCATGCGTTGCCGAACGGGCAGACTCGGGAGTGTCATCTATCGGTGCAAGTCTTGTGAGCGAACGCATTGGGTCGGACGGTCGTGTGGAAACCGACACTGCCCCAATTGCCAAAAACTCAAGACAACGTTGTGGCTCGCCAGCCAAATCGAAAAGATACTGCCAGTGCAACATTTTGTCGTGACGTTCACGGTTCCTCAGGAGCTGCGGCCACTGCTGCGCGCCAACCAAAAAGAGGGCTACAACGCGATCTTCAAAGCGGGTAGCGAAACAATTCGAACGTTACTCAAGGTTCCCCGGAACCTTGGCAGTGACAAGATTGGCTTCTTTGGCGTGCTCCACACCTGGGGCCGCGACTTGCAGGCTTACCATCCTCACGTTCACTTCGTTGTTCCCGGCGGTGGAGTGAGCAAGGACGGAAAGCAATGGTTACAGGTCAACAAAGACCAGCTGTTTCATCCGCGTCCTGCCTTGCAGCTGTACAAACAGCGGTTCGCCGAAGCGATAAAGGAAGCCGGTTTGTATTCCAAGCTGCCTGACGGCGTCTTGAAAAAGAACTGGGTCGTGAACATCCAACCTGTCGGTGATGGCCGGGCGGTGTTGAAATACCTTTCGCCTTATGTTTATCGGGTGGCCATCAGCGACAACCGGATCGAACAAGTCGATGAAGAAGGAGTCACGTATCGGGTCAAGCTGACGGGCAGTCATCACTACGTGTCACGACGGGCAACCGGGCAACAGTTCGTCGCGAGTTTCGCTCAGCATATCTTGCCAAGTGGCTTTCAGAAGATTCGTTACTACGGTTGGATGAGCCCCAACCACAAACTAAAACTGGCAGAAGTTCGTTGGCTCGTCTGGCTCTGGCGTGGATGGACGTTCTGGCTTGGCAGCGCCATGCTTCAGCCAAAAGTCACCAAGCCGCCCGCTCCAACGTGCAGCGACTGTGGAGGCGAGTTGGAACTGCTGGCGATCACCAACGAAACGGGCAAGCTGATCTGGCAACGACAGCTTCAGGCGCGGGGGCCACCATGATCCTTGCCGAATACCTACAATTCGAAATTCGAAATTCGCAACCGGGAAGCGAGGCGAGGAAGATATGCGCCTTCATCGCATTCGCATCGAAAAATGGACCGAAAACTCCACTAGCTATCGAAAAAACTGCCACTTGGATACCACCAAGAGTCAAACAAAGGCAATCGCCCACGTGTCCATCGCAAACTGGGCTATCAATCGTCCGCTCCAAGGCAGGCTGCTGG
>Ga0222668_1000381_pt1 | contig 29412 bp, 21 predicted proteins | sample AntAcemetagen728_FD_179823 | JGI IMG/M metagenome (GOLD analysis project Ga0222668, IMG submission 179823) | Saline water microbial communities from Ace Lake, Antarctica - #728 | ecosystem: Environmental > Aquatic > Non-marine Saline and Alkaline > Saline | place: Antarctica: Ace Lake... | reverse complement strand
CTTCGTAGGTTGTTGTGCCTGTTGCATCTGGTGTAAATTCTTCACCGTCCACTGTTCCTGCTGGTGTCCACACATAAGACGTTGCTCCGTCGCCATTTAGGGTAACACTCTCACCTAAACAAATTTCATTATCTGTTGCATTCGCTGTTACCTCTGGGAGGTCATTTACAACCACTTCAATTTCATCCGAATTTTCGCAACCTGTTCCGGCATCTGTTCCTATTACGGTATAAACTGCTGCGCCAACACCTGGTTCAAAAGCAAGCCCGTCTGTAACACCCATATCCCAAACATAGGTGTCTGCTCCCTCACCAGAAAAAATTACCGATTCACCCAAACATATTGCTGTTTCATCAGCTGTAGCAACAACTGTTGGTAAGGCAATCACTTCGATATCTAAAGAATAACCACAATCGCCGCCGTCATCACTTGATGCTGTATAAGTGAAAACACCTGTTGTTGCAGGCGTAAAAGGTACACCATTTTCAACACCACCATCCCATGTAATAGTGCCTAATCCTGAACCTTCAAGTGTAAATGAATCTCCCAAACAAATAGCATCATCTGAAACTGCTACGGTGATTGCAGAACAAAGAACGGTGATAATAATTTGACCGTTACCGGTATTTGATCCATTGATGTAAGATGTTCCTTCAAATTCAGGTGAAAAATAAGATGATCCGCCACCGCCGCCAGAGCCCCAATTGGCACCACCCGATCCGCCACCGTACCAGCCGCCGCCGCCGCCACCGCCGCCGCCATTGCAGGTTGGATTAATTCCGTTTCCTCCTGTTCCAAAGCAGCCACCACCACCGGCTTCATTCGAGCAACCACCTGAATAGCTTGAATTATCACCACCACATGCACCATCAGTGCCACCAACAGCCGTCCCATAACCTCCTTGCGCTCCTCCACCATCTTGACCGCCTCCGCCTCCGCCTAACGAAGAAGAACAACAAGACGCACAACCTCCAGAACCAGAGCAAGAACCACCCCCGAACAAAGTACCCGATCCCCCTTGAATACCGTCACCCCATCCACCTGAACCACCCGGCCAACCTCCTGTACCGCCATCTTGCGCTGTACAAGACCCACGTCCAGCGCCACCGCCACCGCCAGCAACAATCACACGATCACTAAAAGTCATACCTCCAATGCGCACATCACTAGCACCTCCCCCTTTTCCAGCAGTATAACCACCACCAGTTCCGTCGGTGCCACCACCATTAAACCCCGTTTGTCCACCAACATAAACGTAAAGTAAATCACCTGGGATTACGGCAAGTTCGCCTGAAACGTAACCGCCATTTCCTCCGTCTGATGTTCCAGAATTTTGACCCTGGGCACCTTTACACTCAATTTGAATAGATGTGACGCCTAAAGGAACGGTATACGTTTGAACCGCTCCGGTATAATTAAAGGTTGTGACTTGTGCATTAACAGAGAATCCTGTTAGCGCGGTCATCATTCCCATTACAATTTTGTATATTTTTTTCATAGCTTAATAATTTGTTATTTCCTAAATATAATCTTATTTTCGTTTGAGGGAACAAAAAAAGGGCGAATCTTTCGATCCGCCGTTTTATTCTCTACGTATTTAAATATTAGTTCTTTACAACTTGAATTGTAGTGAGCTCATCATCAATCGTAAGGTTCACAAAATAAATGCCGCTTGCTAATTCTTCAAGTGAAACCTCTTCCGAGTTAACTCCTGTTGCATGCATTAAAACAGCACCACTCACATCTGTAATTTCATAGGTAAATGATCCTGATGCTAGAATTGTGATAATCGACGTTGTTGGGTTTGGATAGATTGAAATGGTGTTTTCTCCATTGATCTCAATACCCAACTGACTGTTTAATACAATTGTTTCAGTTGCAGTACAACCTGCTTCATCTTCAATTGCGACGGTATACGTTCCGCCTGCAAGTCCTGTTAGGTCCTCTGTATCATCAAAGTCACCTGTTCCGTCAGTGTCCCAGTCAAAACTATAGGCCGGGTTACCGCCTGTCACTGTAATGTCGATTGATCCATCTGCACCCATCATTTCATCTACAGTTGTGTAGGTGATTGTGATTGCGTCATAAACTGTTACATCTGTTGTCGCTGTATTCACACAACCGTTATCATCTGTGCCTGTTACTTCGTAGGTTACTGTACCTGTTGCATCTGGTGTAAATTCTTCACCATCTATTGTTCCGGCCGGTGTCCACACATAAGACGTTGCTCCGTCTCCATTAAGGGTAACACTTTCACCTAAACAAATTTCATTATCTGTTGCTGTGGCTAAAACCTCTGGGAGGTCGTTTACTACAACTTCAATTTCATCCGAATTTTCACAACCTGTTGCTGCATCTGTTCCTGTTACGGTATAAACTGCTGCGCCAACACCTGGTTCAAAAGCAAGCCCGTCTGTAACACCCATATCCCATGAATAAGTGTCTGCTCCATCACCTGAAAAGATAACTGATTCACCCAAACATATTGCTGTTTCATCAGCCGTTGCAACAACTGTTGGTAAAGCAATTACTTCGATATCCAATGAATAGCCGCAATCTTCGCCGTCGGTACTTGATGCTGTGTAGGTGAAAATACCAGCAGTTGCAGGTGTAAAAGGTACACCATTTTCAACACCACCATCCCAAGAAATTATTCCTAAGCCTGATCCTTCTAAAGTGAACGAATCACCTAAACAAACTACATCATCTGAAACCGTTACGGTGATTCCTGAACAAAGAATTTCAATGATTACTTGGCCATTGCCACTTCTTACCCCTGAGTCATTGATTTGATCCGTTCCGTCGTTAAAAGAACCGCCGCCGCCGCCGCCAGCTCTGCAAGACGAACCATTTCCACCTGCGCCGCCAGAGTATCCTCCGCCACCACCACAACCGCAAACAGCACCGCCGCCGCCGCCGAATCCACCTTCTCCACCTGGTGCGAAAGATGTAGCACCATTACCTCCTAAAAAAGTTGGCAAAGTAGTACCTCCAGTACAACCAGAGCCCCATGTAGAATTTTGACCAGCACTCAGCCATCCACCACCTCCAGATCCAGTTCCAGAAGGTGCATCTCCTGCACCTCCCATTCCGCCAACACCACCAGCAGCCATACCTTCGGCACCAGATGTTCCATTCTCAGTTGCTTGCCCATCTACTCCTTCGCGACAAACGAGTCCTCCCCAATTTTCATTACCGCCGCCACCGCCACCTGCAGCAATTAAGGGCAATGCGTCATCACTTGGGTTCCAAACAAATGAGCCGCCGCCACCGCCGCCGGAAGCATCTGGACCGCCACAATTGTTTACAATTCCTTGTTGACCCACAACAATATTTAAAACATCCCCAGGTACAACGGTAAATACTCCATACATTGAAGCGCCTAATCCGCCATTATCATTTCCTCCTTGAGCGCCATAAGCCTGAATCGTTATGGATGTCACACCTGCAGGTACAGTGTATGTTTCTATTGTTCCTGTATAATCAAAAGTTGTAATTTGCGCATGCATTGAATTGAGCGCAAACACACAGAACATACACGCTACTATTTTGTATATTTTCTTCATAGCTAACTATTTTTATTAGTCTCTAAATATAACCGAATTTTCGATAGTTACACAAAAAACGGCGAACCTTTCGATCCGCCGTCCTTTTTAATTCTACTAATAATTAATTCTTTACAACACGCACTGTTGTTAACTCACCGTCAATAGTAAGGTTTACAAAATAAATTCCACTTGCTAATTCTTCAAGTGAAACTTCTGCTGTATCTACACCACTTGCGTGCATTAAAACTGCTCCATTTACGCTTGTAATTTCATAGGTAAATGATCCTTTTACTAGAATCGTAATATGAGATGCCGTTGGGTTTGGATAGATTGAAATACTATTCTCTGCATTGATCTCAATACCCAACTGGCTGTTTAGAACGATTGTTTCAGTTGCCGAACATCCTGCTTCATCTTCTATTGCAACAATATAGGTTCCACCTGCAAGTCCTGTTAGATCTTCGGTATCATCAAAGTCACCTGTTCCATCAGTATCCCAATCAAAACTATACGCTGGGTTGCCGCCTGTCACTGTAATATCGATTGATCCATCTGCACCCATCATTTCATCTACAGTTGTGTAGGTGATTGTGATTGCGTCATAAACTGTTACATCTGTTGTCGCTGTATTCACACAACCGTTATCATCTGTACCTGTTACTTCGTAGGTTGTTGTTCCAGTTGCATCTGGTGTAAATTCTTCGCCATCTATTGTTCCGGCCGGTGTCCACACATAAGACGTTGCTCCGTCTCCATTAAGGGTAATACTTTCACCTAAACAAATTTCATTATCTGTTGCTGTGGCTAAAACCTCTGGGAGGTCATTTACTACAACTTCAATTTCATCCGAATTTTCACAACCTGTTGCTGCATCTGTTCCAGTTACAGTATAAACTGCTGCGCCAACACCTGGTTCAAAAGCAAGTCCGTCTGTAACACCCATATCCCATGAATAAGTGTCTGCTCCATCACCTGAAAAGATAACCGATTCACCCAAACATATTGCTGTTTCATCAGCCGTTGCAACAACTGTTGGTAAAGCAATTACTTCGATATCCAAAGAATAGCCGCAATCTTCGCCGTCGGTACTTGATGCTGTGTAGGTGAAAATACCGGCAGTTGCAGGGGTAAAAGGTACACCATTTTCAACACCGCCATCCCATGAAATTATTCCTAAGCCTGACCCTTCTAAAGTGAACGAATCACCTAAACAAACTACATCATCTGAAACCGTTACGGTGATTCCTGAACAAAGAATTTCAATGATTACTTGGCCATTGCCGGTGTTCACAGCACCTTCGTTAACTTGATCAGTACCTGCGTTGAATGAACCACCGCCACCGCCATGATCAGGATCATTTCCACCTGCACCGCCAGAGTATCCGCCGCCGCCGCCGCCGCCGCCGTATAGATTACCGGCGCCACCACCACCGCCGAACCCACCCAAACCGCCGCAACCGCCACCACCGCCTGCGCAATATGGATCTCCTCCGGTCCATGATGGATGATTAGATCCGCCCATTAATGCACCGCCGCCAACAGAGAGCCATCCAGTTCCGCCTCCTCCGCATACAGTCGCACCCCACAATCCAGCAGCTCCTCCATTACCACCTGCGCCACCTACTGACGTATAATCAGAGTTCGCACCTCCACCTTCACCCACTTGTCCATGACATTCAGGATGAAGCGGAACAGCTCCAGTATAAGGACATTTTCCTCCACCACCGCCGGCAGCAATTAATAATTCAAGTGCATCTGTGTAGACAAATGAACCTCCGCCGCCGCCAGCACTGTTTTGAAAGTTACCACCAACTTGTAGATGACCTTCCTCACCAACTAAAACATTTAATACCTCGCCTGGTGTGACGGCAAAGGTTCCTTCCATTGAAGCGCCGAGACCACCGGTAGAACCGCCTTGTGCTCCTAAAGCAGTAATTCTGATTTGAGTTACACCGGCTGGAACAGCATAGGCCTCCATAGCGCCGGTATAATCAAAAGTTGTAATTTGTGCATGGATTGGAAGTGCCGCAAAAGCACTAATCAAACCGACGCAAAAAATGTTAAATTTTTTCATAGCATAATAAATTGTTAGAGTTTAAATGTAAGAAAATTTAGGTATAAATTGTAATTACTTTAGAGTAATAATTTATATCTGCCACAATTACACAAACTAGAAGGACGGCCTGTAAAGACCCATAGATCAACCATGATTTACAATAGTTCATTCGCCAAATTTGCCAATTCAGAACGTTCACCCTTTTCGAGTTTGATATGGGCAAACAATTCATGTCCTTTTAACCGATCGATTACGTAGGTCAAACCGTTACTTTCTTCATCCATATAAGGCGTATCAATTTGTTTGATATCACCGGTAAAAACGATCTTTGTTCCTTCACCTGCACGTGTAATGATTGTTTTAACCTCATGCGGGCTCAAATTTTGGGCCTCATCTATAATAAACATTACATTGGAAAGGCTGCGGCCTCTAATAAACGCGAGTGCAGTTATCGATAGCTCACCTGATTCTTCCATTTCGTCCAATACCTTATGCTTTTTCTCACCCGGTCTAAATTGATTTTTAATGAACTTAAGGTTATCCCAAAGCGGTTGCATATATGGAGAGATTTTATCCTCAGCTGTGCCTGGCAAAAATCCGATATCACGATTACTTAATGGGATAATTGGTCGTGCCAAAATAATTTGATTGTACAAATGTCTTTGCTCAAGTGCTGAGGCAAGTGCAAGAAGAGTTTTCCCTGTTCCCGCAACCCCTTGTAAACAGACTAACTTAATGTCTGGATTTAGGAGTGCATTCACCGCGAAAGCTTGCTCGGCGTTTCTTGGTTTGATATTGTAAATATATTCTTTATCGACCCGTTCAATGAGGTTCAACTTTTTATTAAAACGACTTAAAACGGATGCGCTTTCGCCATTCTTAAAAATATAATATCCATTCGCTAATTCTTGATTACCTAATAAGCCATCAGCAGGTATTACGCCTTTTTTATAGAGTTCATTGATTTTTTTCGGATCAACACCCTCTATGACTGGAAAGCCTTCTGAAAATTTTTCAATATCCTTTACCTTACCTGTCTCATAATCTTCAGCCAGAAGACCAATCCCTTTTGCCTTCAATCGCAGATTAATGTCCTTTGTTACGAGTGTAACAATCATATCAGGGTGCGCATCTGCTAAAGTAACGGCTGAGTTAAGAATTTTATGGTCGTTCTTACCTACGCCATAGATAGCTTCAGCATCTCTACCATTGAGGACATTCGCCATGACAATCTTCAATTTGCCTTTCCCTCTGCCGAGACTTACCCAATCATTTAAACCAGTTTGCGAAAGCTTATCGAGAAGACGAATTATTTCACGAGCCTGAAAGTTTTTTGTATCATTTCCGACTTTAAAATTATCCAATTCTTCCAAGACGGTGATAGGAATTGCGACATCATGATTTTTAAAATTTTTGATTGCACCATGATCAAATAGAAGGACAGATGTGTCGAGTACGAATATTTTTTTTGCTAGCGACTTGGCCATAGACAGCGTTTTAGTTCTTATTAAAATAACGCAAAAATGCAACTTGTTACACGTTCTCTCAATTCAAGTTATTAACCTCTTATTCTTAATGGCGCGTTTAAGTCCTCATTATCAAATTACTTGCAAAACGCGTAGGAACAACACTTAACATTAGCATAACCTACGTTCTAATTTTAATCATTCAAAAAGGCCTTTTTTTGCCAATACAACTTAAAAATCAATACGAAAAATGTTTCACGACAGAACATAAAAAAAGTGGGTAAATCAATGATCTACCCACTTTTTTATACGATTTAGATTTCAATAATCTTCTATTACTGTTTTATAATTTTCACTTTAGCTGTTGCAGTTGTTGAGCTCACCTGAACAAAGTAAACACCTGCTGCGAGCTCTTCTAGGCTAATTACTTTTTGATCTACAGCAGACCCAACGAAGACAAGATCACCATTTAAGTTTATTATTTCGTAAGAAAATGAACCTGTAAAACTGATGTTAATTTGATCCGTCGTTGGATTAGGATAGATTGAAATTAAATCTGCTAATCCATTCACAATACCCAATTGACTGTTCACCACAATTGTTTTAGTAGCAGTACATCCTGCTTCGTCTTCAATTGCTACGGTATACGTTCCACCTGCAAGTCCTGTTAAATCTTCGGTATCATCAAAATCGCCTGTTCCGTCATTGTCCCAATCAAAACTATACGCTGGGTTGCCGCCTGTCACTGTGATGTCAATTGATCCATCTGCACCCATCATTTCATTTACAGTTGTGTAGGTGATTGTGATTACATCATAAACCGTTACATCAATTGAGGCTGTATTCACACAACCGTTATCATCTGTACCTGTTACTTCGTAGGTTGTTGTTCCAGTTGCATCTGGTGTAAATTCTTCGCCGTCTATTGCTCCTGCCGGTGTCCACACATAAGACATTGCTCCGTCTCCATTAAGGGTAACACTCTCGCCTAAACAAATTTCATTATCTGTTGCTGTAGCTAAAACCTCTGGGAGGTCGTTTACTACAACTTCAATTTCAGCTGTGTTTTCACAACCTGTTGCTGCATCTGTTCCTGTTACAGTATAAACTGCTGCGCCAACACCTGGTTCAAAAGCAAGCCCGTCTGTAACACCCATATCCCATGAATATGTGTCTGCTCCATCACCTGAAAAGATAACTGATTCACCCAAACATATTGCTGTTTCATCAGCCGTTGCGACAACTGTTGGTGAAGCAATCACTTCGATATCCAACGAATAACTGCAATCTCCGCCGTCAGTACTTGATGCTGTGTAGGTGAAAATACCGGCAGTTGCAGGTGTAAAAGGCACGCCGTTTACAACGCCACCATCCCAAGTTATTGTCCCAGCACCAGATGCATCAAGGGTAAAACTCTCGCCCAAACATACTTCAACATCCGAAGCTGTGACCGTAAGCGCAGTACATAATACTGTTATGATAATTTCGCCGTTACCTAGTCGAATACCAGAACTAGTTGATGCATCAGAGACCCCTCCAATATAAGATGAACCTCCAGCACCACCACCACCGGCTTTACCAGAACCTGAGTCCGCGCTAGCACCGCCGCCGCCGCCAAACCAACCACCGCCGCCGCCGCCGCTTGCTACACTATAGCTTCCATCTCTACCAATTCCACCGTTTCCACTTGTACCCGGCGCACCATCAACACCTTCGGGTCCATCACCACCAAGTCCGCCAGCAACAGCTGTTCCGCCTTTACCGCCTGCACCTGGATTAAAATAAAATCCATAAATAGGATCGGCTGGATCACTTCCGTTTGTTCCAACAATTCCACCGCCTGCACCGCCGTTACCGCCTGTTCCGCAAGGTTGACATGAACCATTCACATAATCTCTTCCGCCGCCGCCGCCGCCGCCGCCAACAATCACTCTATTCGCCAATCCAGTCCCACCTTGTCTTATATCAGAAGCACCACCGCCACTTCCAGCGCGACCAGCATCTCCATCACTTGGTGTACCAAAACCACCTAGGGCACCGCCATTAAAACCAGCGACAACTTCAGTTCCTGTCCCACCGACGTATATATTTAAAACTTCTCCAGGTGTTACAGCCAAGTTACCAATGGCATATCCACCTAAACCTCCCGTTGATTCATCATATTGTTCATCAGTGAGGGCTTGCCCTTGAGCACCCCAAACTTCGACTTGCACTGAGGTTACACCTGCAGGCACAACATAAGTTGCAGATCCACCTGTGTAGGGGAAAATTGTTGCTTGTCCATAAGCTACACCTGAAGCTAAAGCCAAAGCAAAAAGTGAACCTTTAAATATGTTAATGTATTTCATAGTTATATAATTAGATTTAAAATTAACCTTTTTTTTCAAAAAAAAAGCCGTTGCATGAATATACAACGGCTTTTGCAATCTCAATAGAATAATATTAGTTTTTAACGATCTTTACAGTCTTAGTTTCACCTTCAACAGTAACGTTAACCAAATATGTACCTGCTGCAAAGTCTTCCAAATCAACAAGCTTATTGTCAACTCCATTACCTTTAGCAAGAACTTCCCCGTTTAGTGCAGTAACCTCAAATGTGAAATTACCTATGATAGCAATTGTAATGTTATTTGTTGTCGGCGTTGGATAAACAGACAATTCCGTTCCATTTAACTCTTCTACACCCACAAATCTTTTAATTACAAAAACTGAATCAACTACTGTACAAATTCCATCTGCAACACCTACGTCATCTACAGTAACCATGTAAGACCCTTCATATAGACCAGATACATCTTGCGTTGTTGGTCCATGTGACCAAGTATACCCGTACATTCCAGAACCACCAGTTACTGTCAAGTCGATAGACGCACCATAAAGCGCATATTCATCCGTAACAACAGCAGTAATAGCAGGGTAATCTACACCTTCAACAATCACTTCATCTGTGCCTTCACATCCAAACTCGCTTGTACCTGTAACTGTATACGTTGTAAATCCTGAACCTACAACAAAAGGTTCACCATCAGTAATCGCAGGTGACCAAACATACGTTGCCGCACCTGAACCATTTAATGTCAATTCCATTCCTGTACATTGCGCTTTATTTAGACCTGCATTTACAATAGGAGTTGGGTGAACCACTACAGTAACCGCATCCGTTCCGATACAACCAGAAGGAGAAACACCTGTTAACAAATGTACGTATGTACCAGAAGATGCAGGAGTAATTGGTGCTCCGTCTACGATACCACCACCCCAGAAAAACTCATCAGCGCCTGAACCTGAAAGTGTGTAAGATCCACCGACACACAATTCATCAATATCAGAAAAACCGATAACATCCGGCGCAAATTCGTCTAATACAGTCACTTCTTGTGTCGCAACACAAGCTACACCACTCTCGATATATTCATCCATATAAACGAAAAGGTTTGCTCTCCAGTTAGAACCTTGAGGGGAAGGAGAATGATAATTAACAGTGGTCATACCACCAACCATTACGTGGCCAGATCCCCAATCCTTTTCTGCTAAAATCATATTACCAGCATAATTCAACACCGTCGTATAACCAGTACCTGTAATTCTTGCATGCCCATAGCTAGAGCCTGTCATAGTTGATGCAGTTGGTAGGTTAGGACCTAAGAAAGCTGGATGTGACAAATCTACAACGTTAACATTAGGTGATGAGTACGAATAATTCAATATTGTTCCACCGAAACCAAAACTAAAAGACCCGCCTTCGTTTGGCGCAGAATTAATTAAAATTGATCCTCCAGAAGCAACCCATGCTTCAATTGCGGGTAGATTCGCAGCTAAAAACGAATTTAATTCGTTTGCGTGGCTATCACTTCCATCAAGAAACACAAATGAAGTAGCGACTGAAAACACCTCAGAAACATCACATGTTTCGAAAGCCTCAAGAATCCAATCAGCTCCGAACGCCAGTGTCATTGCCGTATTGTTCGAGGTATTACCCCAAGGATTACCGATAATTGATTTGATATAATAACGATCCGCACCTGACAAAAACTCATAGGTAATTGTATGTGTACCTATACCAGCTACATCCGGATCGAAAACACCTCCTGCGACGCCAGGACCAGAAAAAGTTCCTCCTGCTGGAGAAGCCGATAAAAAGGCAGGGTCAGAATCTGCACAAAACGTATCGGGTAAGCCAACGATAGAACACTGCGCATTTACCTGATTAGTAGAGAATAGGGATAAACCAATTCCCAAAGCAATCAAGAATTTAGAATTGTAAAATTTTTTCATCTATGAAGTTATTTAAGTTGATTAAGCATTAAACTTTCCAAATATATGTAATTTTAGATAAAATGTACAATTTTTTTAGAAAAAAGACAATTGAAATAATCTTAATTGATTCTAAATGAATTAGAACAAACTGTATTTTGATAAGTGTCGGTACTTAGACTTAGACATAAAAGAAGTAAAACTTTTCTACCATTAATTTCGTCGATCCAAGCCCCACATCATTTTATTACGGATTGTATTTAAGAAATTTTGATTTTCAGTTTGGATCACATTGAGTTGAAATTCGGCCTTTTTTATGGTTAATTCGATAGCGGAATCAATGGTCACCGATCGTGAATCAAGCGAGCAAAGATACTCGCGACCTCGACCTTCGATCTTCAATCGAATCGTGCGATCGTCGGGAACGATAATAGGGCGTACATTTAAATTATGGGGAGCAATTGGCGTTATGACATAATCTTTAGCGCCGGGAACAATGATTGGACCACCACAACTTAATGAATAAGCCGTTGATCCGGTAGGAGTAGCTATAATCAGACCGTCCGCCCAATAACTATTTAAGTAAAGATCTTCTATATAGGTGTGAATAGTGATCATAGAAGAAGAATCTTTCTTGTGCACGGTCAATTCATTTAGTGCAAAATTATCTTCGCCGAAGAGGTTATCATTCGTAATCAATGTCAGCATAGACCTTGTTTGGAGGCGGTATTTCCCATCACGGATTGAACTCAGTACCTCAACAATATCCTCTTTATAGGTTGAAGCTAAAAACCCGAGACGACCAGTATTGACACCTAAAACAGGCACTTCGCTATCCCGAATGACGTGGATTGTTTCTAAAAAAGTTCCATCTCCACCAATACAGATCAGTAAATCCAATTTGCCTTTAATGTCAATATTCTTATTAAAGATACGATCAAATTTTTGGATTTGTAAGCGAGGAGTTAAAAATGAAGCGAAAGGCTGGTAAATCATTATATCCCAACCAAAGCCATCAAGAGTATCAAACAATTCTTGAATATTTGGGATGAAAGAGTCATCAAAAGATCTACCGTAAATTCCCACTCGCATAATTACATATTTAGATAGTTCATCAATTCGTCGTAGCGTCTTTTCAAATCGTCCGCAAAATTCCCTTTTGCAAAACTCGCCTTAATCGTATAATCATAACGATTGAAGGTATGAATAATTCGATCCAAATCTGTGGAATTGATCTTAATTGTTACTTCAATTTCGGTTGAATCTGGGACAGAAGTAATGTATGAACTCAAAATTTTAGCATTATTTTCCTCCACTATTCGCGCGATCTCAGTTAATGAATAGTCATGCACATTCATAACGAGCACTAAAATCCCTCCAGGTTCCTTTATAGAGATAACAGCTGTGATTTGAGACATTAAAAAAAGCAGATCCGTGCATCCAATGTATTCATTATTCTCATCCAAAATAGGTACGACCGTAATTTTTAGATCGGCGATCATTTTCATCACCTCGTATACATGCCGATTTTCATAGATAAAAGGTTTTGGAAGATTGACAAAACATTCATCCAATCGCATACCGGGATCTGGCATATCATAGACATCATTTTCGGATAAGAGTCCGATATATTGATTACCATTAACAACAGGCAGATGACTCACTCTAAATTCGTTCATCCAATTTAGCGCTTTCTCCCCTGTCTCATTGTACTTTAAGGGCGGAATCAGTTCTGATATGAGTTCTTGTGCTCTCATTTGGAGGTTATCAAAGATTAAATTACGTGCTAAATTAAGGATTTATTGTGCGATCCTTCCTAAATTTGTATACAAAAATATTTATCCGTCTACTATGTTCACAAAACTCAGTGTCAACATTAATAAAATAGCCACCATTCGAAATGCGAGAGGCGGTAATACGCCGAGTGTGTTAGAAGCGGCAAAGAATTGCGAACTTTTTGGTGCAGATGGTATTACGATTCATCCAAGACCAGATGAGCGGCATATTACGACGGCTGACACATTAGCCCTTGCGGATATTGTCACAACAGAATTTAATATAGAAGGTTATCCGGACGATCGTTTTATGGAACTTTTACGCGCATGTCGCCCAGCGCAAGCCACATTAGTTCCTGACCCACCGCATGTACTCACTTCAAACGCAGGGTGGGACACTCGAAAAAACCATGATTTTCTAAAAAAAATACTTGAGGAAATTAAAGAGTTAGGGATTAGAACCTCACTTTTTATCGGAACAGACATTGATTTAATTGAAGGAGCATCCCTTGTAAATACAGATCGAATTGAGTTCTATACCGGACCATATGCAGATGGCTTTGAACAGAATAGAGACCAAGCGATAGCTCCTTACATTCTAGCTGCAGAGAGAGCGACTGAACTAGGCTTAGCGATCAATGCTGGCCACGATTTAAGCCTACGCAATCTTAAATTTTTCAAAACTTCGATTCCTTCATTAGCAGAGGTTTCTATTGGGCATGCATTAATTTCGGACGCACTTTATTTAGGACTCGAGAACACTATAAACATGTACAAACGAGAACTAAACGGTTAGTCGTTTGTACTAAAAAACTAATTTATGAAATTGCATTATCGAACAATAGGAGAAGGAAAACCCCTTTTTATACTTCACGGATTATTTGGATCTTCAGATAACTGGCAGACCCTTGGAAAGCGATTTGCAGAAACGTACAAAGTCTACCTTATTGACCAACGTAATCACGGACACTCGCCGCATGCTGCCGCTTTTAGTTATAACGAAATGTCAGAAGACTTGCTTGAACTAATACAAGATTTAGGCTTAAAAAAAATTCACCTCCTTGGGCATTCAATGGGTGGAAAAACAGCTATTCAATTCGCAAATGATCATGCAGCATACGTTGACAAATTAATTATTGCAGATATTTCACACAAAAGCTACCCCGTGCATCACGATCGAATTTTAGAAGGATTAAATGCAATTGATCTTAATAAAGTTAGGACGAGAGGTGGTGCGGACGCCGTTTTATCAACGTATATTTCTGAATTGGGTGTACGCCAATTTTTACTTAAGAATCTCTATTGGGTGGAATCTGGAAAATTGGGTTGGCGAATAAATCTACCTGTTTTAACGGAAAAAATCGCAGACATTGTCGGAGGAATTGACGTAGACAAAATTAGTATACCTACTCTTTTTATAAGAGGAGGACGATCAAATTACATCCTTGAAAGTGACTATAAAAATATCCATGATACATTTACAAATAGCCTTATTTATACAATAGAAGAATCGGGCCATTGGGTACACGCTGAAGCCGCGGATGAATTTTACACGACGGTAATTGATTTTCTAGGCAATAGTTAGACACCAATATAATTGACTAATCGATTTATCACTTGCTCAGCATGTTGTCCAGCGGCACTTATTTTACCATTTCCTACTGACGAAAAGTAGACGCTAAAAATAAGCGCCCCTTCTCTTTCCAAGAAAAAAGACACCTCAGTCATCTCATTTAAACTTCCTTTTCGAAAGGTAACCGAATACCCATTTTCACGGGCATCAATCAATTCAACCGTTGCACCATTTTCGAGGACCTGTTCATCAATGCGCATAGTTGAAATATTAGGTGCCGCCCCACGGGTGAAATCGTAGCTCATTTCATTGAGCAAAACGATCATCTCACTTGATTCCAGCATTGCCTCCATTACACGTTGAGAAAGTGCATCAATTTCACGAGAAATCTCATTCGAATCGTTTTTCAAGCTCTCATTGAGGGCCTCTTGCTGCGCATTAAAATCTTGGTTTTGAATCTGCTCGTTTATGCTATTTTGCGGATGCTTTGCCTGATCAATTTCAGAAGATGGGATCTCTGTGTGGTTTTGATTTTTTTCTTCTTTCATCCAAACTCCCGCTTGATGAGAAATTTGTCGTTTAAACCCTTTTTCCAATTCCTTTCGTGCCATAACCTCCCCATCAGAATCTAACACGACACGCATTATAATAGGTTGATCTTCTTTGACAGTATGCGAAATAGAAATGACTTGTTTTGCTCCCTCAAACAATTGAAATTGGGCAGATTTCAGGCGATTCTCTTCAAGTTCTCCCCAATATTTTGCAATAAAATTATTTTCAATCACTTCTCCCTTCAGAGAAGAATCATTTGAATGCTGAACGATAGAAGAATTGATAAACGGACCTTGACCGATCGTAAGCAAAAAAACAAGGTCGTTCATTTCTTTCAAATACCCTTTAATGCTTGTCGCTTTGACGGGGTCAATATCTCTTAAAATAACATCTAACATAATCTATTCATCTTTTGACGCTCCAATATGAAATAGAGCATCTCCTCTATTCACCACTGGATTATTATTATGACCAAATATAAACCCTTTCATTTTAGCCGTTACTTTCGTTTGATAGGTATTGTAAGGATTTGTAATTTTGCCCAGAATCTCTCCTTTTTCAACAAAATCACCTGATTTTTTCTCGAGACTAAAGATACCTGATTTATTGGCACGGATCCACATTTTGTTATTCAGTTCCAGCGAACGAATTTCGGTTTTCTCTCCACCAATCATCCCTCTGCTGATTAACACGTTTTTCAAACCACGCAGCCCTTCTCGAATTGAATACTCATCTATACGTAAGGATTCGCCACCTTCGAATACCACCATTGGTATCCCTTTTTGATAAGCCGTTTTCCGCAATGATTTTGCGATTAGACCCGATTCGATCGTGCAAGGCATATTCAATTGGGCGGCTAATACTTTGCTTTCCGGATCCTCCAATGAGTATCTTGCCTGTGGATAATTATAAACACTTTTACCACCTGTGTGAAAATCTAAAGCCAAGTCGGCAAAGGGTAATATTTCATGTGTAAAAGCATGCGCAATCATAGAAGCAAGAGAACCTGATTTGGATCCTGGAAACGCTCTATTTACATCCTTGCCATCAGGAAATCCCCGCGAAAAATTGATAAACCCATATACATTCAGCAGTGGCACCGCGATAACAGAACCTGTTTTCAATCCTTGAAACAATTTTTCCCGCACGGCCCTTCTGACGATTTCTATACCGTTGACCTCATCACCATGAACACCACCTGTCACCAAGAGAACTGGCCCTGGATGTTTACTTCGATAAACGTGAGCAAATAAACTAATTTCCGTTCCTGAGGGCAGATTTGCAACAGGTATTTGAATCGTAATATTTTGCCCTGGCTCTATAATTGTATTGTATATTTTCATGTTTAGTGCGTTAAGCTGCATTTTTACCTCATCAATTTTTAGAGGTAATTTAATTAAAAAATTAAGTTAAAAAAAGCAAGTTAAACCTGATGTTGAATGAATTTTTCAACAGCTAAATCAACAATTGACTCTGCAATTTCAATCTTAGTAACCCCTTCAATCCCCTCCAGTCCTGGAGAAGAATTCACTTCAATAATGAGCGGTCCATTCTTAGATCTTAAGATATCGACACCTGCCACGGAAAGCCCGAGCACAGCTGCCGATTTTAAGGCCATTGCTTCTTCCTCCGCAGATAGCTCTACCAAAACACCTACACCTCCACGGTGCAAATTTGAGCGAAATTCACCTTCATTGGCTGCCCTGAGCATAGATGCCACGACTTTATCACCAACCACAAATACGCGAATATCCTTCCCTTTAAACTCTTTGATAAATTCTTGTAAAATCACCTTTGTATGTTGCGAAGCCAATGAGTCAAAGAGTGCAGTTGCTTCTTTTTCGTTATGCACCAGATAAACACCATTTCCTTGCGTCCCCTCAATGACTTTAACGATCACGGGATAACCAAGTTTGTGCTGTACAATTGTCTCTGCGTGATGCAAATCAAAAGAGAAATAACTCGTAGGAATTGGAATATTGTTTCGCACAAGGATTTGCAAACTCCTGAATTTGTCACGCGAACTGAATATTGACATGGCAGAATTTAAGACGCAAACACCCATTTCCTCAAAATGACGCACGACTGTTGTTCCGTATGCGGTTGCTGAACTTCCAATTCGAGGAATTACAACATCTGGTTTTAGAAGGATTTCATTTTGATACAAGACCTTTAACACTCCCCCTTCAATCAATAAATCACATTCCATATGGTCAATGATGCGCACATTGTGTTTTTGCCCAAGAGCTGCTTTATAAATTCTAGACGTAGAATAAAGTTGCGGACCCCGCGATAAGATATAGATCAACATGACTAAAAAGCTAAAAAGGATCCAAGGATAGTGGACAAAATCGCACATTCATCAAACCGTGTTAAAGTAAAAGTAAATTTAATTTTGAGAAGCAAAGTTGAAAACGTTAAAAAAACACCTTAAGGTGTAATCACTTCGGTTTGGATGACATTGCTTTCATGCAGTGCCTGATCGATCAATTTCACTTCAAAACGAATTGTATCCGCTTGGGTTGAAAAGGGATTCGCAAAAACAAGCATAGTGACGTCCATTGTTCCTTTAATTCCGCGCGTTTTACCTTTCACAAGAACGGGAGGGATTCGGTAGGAAAAGACAATTGAATCCCCTTCTAAATCAGTCCCTCGCACCCATCCTAACACATCATCCTTCTCGTAATAATCAATGTACAAATTGTAATGATAGTAGGACTCTGGGTTGTAGGGTGCGAGTGTGTCGTATGCTTCCAATCCTATATCGCCATCACCATCAGTAAAACTGAAGGATAATTTTGCACTGTCTCCTGAAATGACAAAAACGGGGTCTGAAATAATTGGCTCGATCGGATATGTTTCATTTTTGAAACAACTCGAAAGTAGAATCATCACGATTAAATATGAAAAAATAAAGTGTAATTTCGAGCGCATCCGTATTTTTGTAAACAGAATTAATTCTACTGAATCAAAGTTATTAATAATTACGTGAATAGGCAAGACGAAAAACATTTACCTTTCGATATAGACGATATTTTTAAAATACAGTCGGAATCTGATTTTAATGAGCTTGCCTTAGCTAGTTTTGCTTACCAACTAAAAAACAATACGATTTATCGCAGTTATTGTGAGCTTATTCGGGTTGAAAAGTCAACGATTGACCATTACACAAAAATTCCGTTTTTACCGATTTCCTTTTTTAAAACACACCACGTTGTCAGCTTCAATGGATCAGCAGAAGAAACATTCCTGAGCAGTGGCACGACGGGAATGACACAAAGCAAACATGAAGTTAAGCACTTATCCATCTATGAAAAATCGTTCTTAAAAGCCTTTGAAACTCGTTTTGGCCCCATTAAAGATTTTGTTGTTTTCGGGTTATTACCCTCCTATTTGCAAAGGGAAGGATCCTCTCTGATTTATATGGTGGATAAATTCATTCAATTGTCCAACCATACCGAAAGCGGTTTTTTCTTGAACGACCACGAAACACTTGCCAAAAAAATTAAATCTGTTCAAAACAAAAAAGTCCTATTAATCGGTGTTGCCTATGCACTTCTTGATTTTGGGGAAAACCATCATCCCGATCTGAGTAATATCATGGTGATGGAAACTGGCGGAATGAAAGGTCAGCGCAAAGAGTTGATTAAAAGTGAATTGCATGATCAATTAAAAAAACTCTTCAATGTTCCTACCATCTATTCAGAATATGGGATGACAGAACTCCTATCACAGGCGTATAGTATTGGAACGAAATTCAGTTGTCCTGCATGGATGAAGGTATTGACCCGTTCATATACGGATCCATTTTGCATCCTAGAAAATAAAAGTGGCGGGCTCAATATCATTGACTTGGCTAATATTTATTCCTGTTCATTTATAGCAACACAAGACTTGGGGAGGATTCATACAGATCACTTTGAGGTACTTGGACGATTCGATAATTCGGACATTCGAGGATGTAATTTATTAGTTCAATAAAATTTAACATAATTTTTACCATTTAAAATTTGGTTGATTCAATATTTCACCTATCTTTGAAATATGTTTTTTCATGGAAACATAGTTTTTTGAGGTGAAAACACCAGCTATTTTTAAGTGGCTGGTGTTTTTATTTTATACAAGTCCTAAATTTTACCATTTGAATTAGTGCCAACAATGAAATTGTTCAACCGCGAATTAAGCTGGTTATCCTTCAACGAAAGGGTTCTGCAAGAGTCTCTTGATATTTCCAATCCTATAATCGAACGCATGCGCTTTCTAGGGATTTACTCCAATAATATGGATGAATTTTATCGGGTTCGCGTTGCCACGGTTCGTCGTTTAATCGCGATCGGCACTTCCAAAGTTGAAGGCTATGCTGGAGGACCAACCAATTTATTGAAGGAGATAAAAAAAACGGTACTTGACCAACAACGTCTTTTTGAGTTATCCTATCAAAAGCTGTTAAAGGAACTTCGGGAACAGGGCATTATGCATACAACCGAAAACGAGTTGGAGCCGGAGGAGATAGAGCCGGTACAAACCTTCTTTAGAGAAAAAATTCGCCCCGAAATCGTTCCAATTATGCTTTCGACCCGACTTGATTTTCCACATCTTAAAGATGGCGGAATCTATTTGGGTATTAAAATGACAAACTTCGAAAAGTCACGCGTAAAGTACGCATTGATTGAAATACCGGATGTTGGCAATCGCTTCTATATTATTCCGACCAAGGAGAATGCACCTAAAAAAGTCATGTTGATTGATGATATCATTCGATTTAATTTAGGTGAAATATTTTCTATTTTCAAATTCGACACCATTCAGGCACATGCTTTTAAAATAACGAGAGATGCCGAACTAGATGTTGATGATGATATTTCGAAGAGTTATTTGGACAAGATGAAAGAAAGTGTCGAGATGCGGAAAGAAGGGGATACCGTTCGATTTGTGTACGACTCGGCTATGCCAATTGATCAATTGCAATATTTGATGGATGCCCTCAAACTTCAACCTGGAGGAAATATTATTCCGGGAGGCACTTATCACAATTTCAAGGATTTTATGAAATTCCCTGATTTTGGCATTGCCTCATTTACTTTCCCGAAGCGAAAACCATTACCTCATCCTGATTTTAATCATTCAAATGAACCACTTATAAAAACGATTTTATCGAAAGATATTTTATTAACCTATCCCTTCCAAGCATTCCAGCATGTTATTGATGTATTGCGTGAAGCTGCAATTGATCCGAAGGTGGTTTCGATTAAAATCAATTTATACCGTGTTGCACCGAAATCTCAAATCATCAATGCTTTAATTTCAGCAGCACAGAATGGTGTAAAAGTAACTGCGATTATCGAGTTAAAAGCGCGGTTTGATGAATCGAACAATATCTATTGGTCAAATTATTTAGAAGACCATGGCGTAAATGTATTATTTGGTGTCCAACACCTTAAAGTCCATTCAAAACTCTTTATAATTAAGCGAAAATCGGGAGAAAAATTTCAATATATCGCCCATATCGGAACTGGAAATTTCCATGAGAAAACGGCTAAGATTTACACGGATTGTTCGCTCTTAACGTCAAATAAAAACCTTACACGTGAGGTTGAGAAGATTTTCAGAATCTTTAAAAACAATATTGACCGAAGTATGTTTCGAGAACTTATTGTTTCGCCGTTTAATGTTAGAAGAAAATTGACCACGCTCATTGATACAGAAATTAAGTTAGCCAAGAATGGGGAGTTGGGTATGATTACCTTAAAAATGAATAATTTGGTAGATCCTAAGATTATTCGAAAACTCTACGAAGCATCTACAGCAGGTGTAAAAATTAATTGTATCATACGAGGAATCTGTGCGCTTGTGCCGGGTGTCCAAGGATTGAGTGAAAACATAGTCGTCCGCAGTATTGTTGGGCAATACTTAGAACATACACGCATCATTGTTTTTAATAACGGAGGCAATGAAAAATATTTTATTTCTTCAGCGGATTGGATGACGCGTAATATCGACCGTAGAATTGAGGTGACAACACCTATCTACGACGCTGACATACAAGCTGATTTGAAATTCATGTTGAATGCTTATATGAGCGACAATCAAAAAGCGCGAGCTGTAGACAGTTTACAAAAGAACAAAAATGTGAAATCGGATCTGTCCCATAAATTCAATGCACAATCAGAAATTTATACTTATTTTAAGGACAAAATAAAGGATGATTAAATCAGTTTTTGGATAAACAAATTATCCTTAAAACATTACAAAAAAGTCAGGACAATTAAATGAAATTTGGAGCAATAGATATTGGTACAAACGCGGCACGACTTCTAATTGGGGAGGTTATGAAATCGAATGATTCGCAAATCGTCAAAAAAATATCTTACGTAAGGATTCCATTGCGTTTGGGGATGGAAGTCTTTGAAACAGGTGTTATATCTCCAAAAAAAGCGCAAGCATTTATGAAGGCCATAATGGCATTTAAACTCATTGCTGAAGTTTTTAATGTTGTCGAATTGCGGGCATGTGCTACATCCGCTATGCGAGAAGCCGAAAATGGCGTAGCTATTCAAGAAATGATTGCTAGAGAGACAGGTGTTTCTATTGAAATCATTGACGGAGAAGAAGAAGCTGATATTATATTTTCAACTTTTTTATTGCTTGATTTTGATTTAACCAAACCCTTTATTGTTATAGATGTAGGTGGAGGAAGTACAGAAGTTTCTGTTTTTTATCAAGGAGAAAAACAACATTCCAAATCCTTCAAGGTTGGTACAATCCGTTTATTAAAAAAGAAAGTTGCTGAAGATATTTGGGACGAAATAAATATCTGGCTTGCTGAGAATGTAAAGGAAAATACGAATTACACTGTATTTGGTACGGGAGGTAACATCAACAATATGCATAAATTATTGGGTAAGCGTGGTTCAGAAACGATACAAACCCATGAATTAAGAGCATTAAGCGCAGATTTACGTTCTTTAACGCTTTCAAAACGTATTGCAAAATACCAACTAAAGTCGGATAGAGCAGATGTAATTGTACCTGCGTCAAAGATCTTTTTAAAGATATTAAAACAGCTCAAAAGTCCGGAACTGTCTGTGCCTAAGATCGGTTTGGCTGATGGAATGATTCATCAAATGCACATTAAGAATTTGCAAAAAAAGATGAAGTAAAAATTTTGCAAAAAAAATGAAGAATTTAAATTGCAAATCTTTTTTATTTAAGAAATAGTAGTATATTTGTCGCCCGCAAAGAAAAAGTTTTTTGCTAGTAAAAGTAGTACAAGCGAGAGTAGCTCAGTTGATAGAGCGCCACCTTGCCAAGGTGGAGGTCGCGGGTTTGAGCCCCGTCTCCCGCTCACACTTCGTCCCGATAGCTATCGGGATCGCTCAGTGTTCGGTTGTTATGACTAAATGCAGAGAGAAAGTTTGAAGAAGGATGCTCGAGTGGTGGAACTGGTAGACACGCAAGACTTAAAATCTTGTGTCCATTAGGACGTGCGGGTTCAAGTCCCGCCTCGAGTACAGATGAGGAAAATGTCCGTCCGTCAGTTTACGGATGGACATTTTTTGTTTATTGTATATTCTTTTGAGCTTGCTCAGTAAGAATATCAAGAAGCAAAAAATCCAAATAAGCACAGCGATTTTGGCATTTTACTTTGACAATGACGTGCGGGACTCGCTGAAAGCAATTCCAGACTGATCAGAATTCATTTACAGTACTTTGCGAGAGCTTCCAAGTCTCGCAGATAGAAGAACCCTGACCCTTAGAAGTTGGGGTTTTTTGTTTTTTTGAAATTTATAGTAATGGCGGTTGTTTATATTCTTTATTCTAAATCTATTAATCGGTATTATATTGGGAGCACCATTGATTTGACGGAGCGGTTGAAACAACATCTTGATCCTGCTTTTAATCGTTCATTTACAATCCGTGCCTCTGATTGGGAACTGTGCCATAAGATTGAACACCTCAACTATCAGCTGGCACGACAAATTGAAAAACACATCAAAGCTATGAAGTCTAAACAATACATTCTAAACCTGATTAAGTATCCTGAAATAACCGAAAAACTGATACAAAAATTCAACTAGCGGGTTCATCCCGATAGCTATCGGGACCCGCCTCGAGTACAGATGAGGAAAATGTCCGTCCGTCAGTTTACGGATGGACATTTTTTGTTTATTGTATATTCTTTTGAGCTTGCTCAGTAAGAATATCAAGAAGCAAAAAATCCAAATAAGCACAGCGATTTTGGCATTTTACTTTGACAATGACGTGCGGGACTCGCTGAAAGCAATTCCCGACTGATCAGAATTCATTTACAGTACTTTGCGAGAGCTTCCAAGTCTCGCAGATAGAAGAACCCTGACCCTTAGAAGTTGGGGTTTTTTGTTTTTAGTAAAGACCACACACTTCCGCGCGAAATGTTAATTCGACGCAGTACATCCTTTCCCGTAGTTTCACCATTTTAAAACCTTGCCAGCACAACTCTATTGAGTAATTTTTACTTGCTCACAGATCCAATCTATTAAAAAACCATACTTGATTGCGACGTGCTACCTCGATTTGCTTGCATGAAGGGACTGACTAGGTGGAATTGACGTCAGTTGAGGGAGTGGCACCAACGAAGGATAAAGCGGATAAATATCCGCCAGTGGTCGGACACGTCCGCGAATTTTTTGTTTTGGCGAAGGATAGATATCCTTCGCAGCGAGGAAGGAAAATACAAATTGAATAAACCACCTAAAATCAGATCTGCTAGTTGTAAAGAAATGCCTTAACGCTCTTGTTTTTTTCTATGGAATCTTGCACTTCAGGATCAAGTCGTACATAAAAATCAATTCCAGTGATGCCTTCAATTGAATCGATTGAAGTTGCAAAAGCGTATAATGATCGATCACTCGCCTCGTGAGGTAAGAAGAAAGCGATTCCTGCCACTTTATTCTTTTTGAAAGCTAAAAGCGTTTTAAAAAAAGCCCGCGGAACAAGCACTTGATTCGCGCCAATACGATCAATTGGATGATCTAAAATAGGACCGGTGACAATGAATACGGAATCCATACTTTCTGCCCAAAAGCGAATTTTCTCTTCCAGCCTTTTCCAAACACCTCGATTAAAACCCGGTAATTGCGGACTTATATTGCTCATGAAAAAACTTCGGCTCATACTTGCCTCATCACCCTTCATACTTCCTGCTGGAGCCAAGTGACCTCTATCGTAACCCGAGTTATGATAATCTTCAAGCGTTGCAGAACCTGATTTCACAAATGGATCTTCTCTAAAATCATTCGATCGTTCAACATCAGATGAAAAACTAGCAGCAGTTAATTTATAAAATACCCAATCAGCCTGTTCTGCATCCTCATTGTAAGAAAGTGAGAACTCCTTGTGATTAATGAGTTGGTTTCCTGAAGAAAGAGGGGCAAGAAAATGTAGGTTTTCTATCGTTTTTATTGAATCTAAAGCATTCCCGTTCGGTTGAGCTATACCAACATGAATGAAAAAAAAACAATATCCTAAAAAACTGAACCGACTCATCTTGCGCTTAAAGATAAACGACTAAAAAGGTAAAAGCAATTGAAAGTAGATGAAACTTGCTTTTTTATTGCTTCACTACTTTCACTACTTCATTCCCATTTTCAGATTGAATATGAACGAAATAAATACCATTCGCATATTCACTTAAATCAAAGCTTGTTTGGTTTATTGCTTTTGCTATTACTAGTGTTTTTCCATTTAAATCAACAAGAGAAAACGTGAATGTACCTTCCAATTGGATCGTAAGATTGCCAGCCGTTGGATTTGGGAAAACGGAGAGCCGGTGAAATCCCGTGTTTAAATCAAAGGCGTAAAAAAATTTCTCATAAGTGTACAGCATCTTCAACCCTTCAAAATAAACAATCCATGTGCAGCATTGATTGTTTATTCAGCATGATCCGAAAGTCCATCAAACTTCGATTTCATGGTCGGATTGCCATGCGTTAACTTTTTAATGGTTAAATCATCCGCCTTATTATTGGCTAGACGGAGGTTGTTTTCAGAAGATAGTAGCGCATCTTTTGTTTTTTGAAGATGGATGATGGTTTTGTCTATTTCATCAATTGCTGTTTTAAACTTACGACTGGCTAATTCGTAATTTTTTGCAAAACCTTCTTTGAAAATGTTTATTTTTTCTTCAAAATTGGTGATGTCCACATTTTGATTTTTGATCAGATTGAGTTCTGCCTTGTACTGCATGGAGCTCATGGCTGCGTTTCGAAGTAACGTAATAATAGGAATGAAAAATTGGGGGCGAATGACATACATTTTATTGAATTTATAGGAAACGTCTACTATTCCGGTATTGTACAATTCATTATCTACCTCAAGCAATGAAACGAGAACCGCGTATTCACATTTTTTATCCATCCGGTCCTTGTCTAGTTTGGCGAAAAAATCTTCATTTTTCTTTTTTGTTGCCGTTTCGTCGTTCTCATTTTTCATTTCAAACATGATCGAAATGATCTCATTCCCCGCTTCATCCGATTCTCTGTAAATAAAATCACCCTTCGTGCCGCCTCTTGCATCATTATCTTTCTCAAAATAGGCATTTCGAAAAGCTGTAGCACGCAGTTTGTTGAATTCTGCCTCGCAATGCTGCTCCAAGGTTTCGCCAATCATTTTTGTCGATAATTTTTGCTTAAAGTCTTTTAATCGGTCAATTTCATCATCCTTCATTTTGATGGTGTCCTCCTTTACTTTGAGTTTTTCAGCAAATTTTTCATTGATCGATTTCTCGAGTAATTCCTTTTCCGTTTCCTTTATGATTAAGCTATTCGCTAAATTATCGCGCTCTTTTTCTATTTGCTTGATGGCCTCAGAAACATCTAGTTTTTTCTCTATTTCGGCCTGTTTAATTTTACTTTTCATTTCGGCAATTTCAGCCTCCTTTTTCGTCAATATTTCAGCGAGCTCACGTTCTTTATTTGCTTTCAACGCTGCCAATTCATTATCCTTTTTTGATATTTCCTGTGCCAGTTCACCTGCTGTATTTGCTTTTAATAAGGCGATTTCCCTGTCCCTTTTTGCCAACTCATCTTGCGTTGCATTTCTTACATTCGCTTCGGCAAGTTTAATTGCGTTCTCCTTATCCTTATCCGCAAGCAGCAATCGTTTTTCTAACTCCTCTTCAAATTGATGATTGCGAACTTGTTTAAGAATATCAGCAAATCCAGCTTCATCAACTTTAAAAGCCTTTTTGCAATTTGGACAAATAATTTCGTTCATAGCTTACTCTATTTTTCGTGTACCACAATGCTAATGCGTTTTGATTTGTTTTTTGAACAAGCACTAAATTAATCAAAAATAAAAGATTTAACACTCGCATTTTGTTCGACCCTATTTTGTGTTGGAAAATTTAGTTTGGGGTAAAAATCGATTCCTGTTATGGTTTCGATTGAATCACGATTCGTTTGATGCCTGAAATATTCTCAAATTTCAATTACTCATCCAGTTTTTTAAACGTATTACTCACTAAAAGTGATTTCATTTGCATAATGGCGACTTTATTGAGTTGTACCAATCTTTCTTTTTGAGTTAATCCTTGTTCAATCATTAAAGCATTGATGCTTTCCATATTACTCAAAACTACCAATTGTTCAAGACTAGCATCATCACGCATATTTCCTCTTGTTTTGGATTCTGAGTTTGTCGAAGTAATTTCGTTCCATTGCTTTGCTGTAATTCCAAAAAGTGCCACATTAAGTAAATCGGCTTCATTGGCATAAGTAAAATTGATTTGAGTTTTTGAAATTAGGTTTGGAATGATATTTTCCTTAATGGCATCAGTATGAATCTTATAATTGATTTTAGAAAGTGTTCTTTGAAGATTCCATTCGAGATTTAATCTTCCGCTTTCGTCCTCTTTTAACCTTTTGAATTCTTTAATTAAATACACTTTAAATTCTGCACTTATCCACATACCAAACTCAAAAGCAATATCAGAATGCGCATAAGAACCGCCATATCTTCCTGCTTTTGCTTTTAATCCAATAGCATTGGTCTTAGAAACCCATTCTTTAACACTTAATTTATAACTATTCAAACCGGCTTGAGTTTTAATTATGGCGAATTCGCCATAATTAAAACCGGGATTGTAAACAGACTCCCAAACCCCTAAAAATTCGACGGTATTTCTATTTCGCAACCAATCTGAAATAAAAAAGTCACCATCTTTAGATTTTAACATATCTGTTAAAGAAATGAAGTCACCTTCTACTTCATTAAGTATCGTTATTGTATTTCCTTTTACTTCAATAGTATTCTTTTTTGCCATTTTGTTTCATTTATTAATTTCTAATTGTTCCGAATTCGCTACAATTAAACTTCCATTTTTAAATAGGTCAAATACAACCCCTTTAAAATTAGGGTTGATTGCTAGTTGTTTTTCGTGTACCTCAATGCTAATGCGTTTTGGTTTGTTTTTTGAACAAGAACTAAATTACTAATTTAAATTGAATGGTAAATAGTGACTGATTCTTTAGGATATATTATCCCAAATTAGTGCATTAAAAAGTGTCTTGTTGGTTCTTTTTGATTGCTGTTATCCTGGTTTTAGTGGAAGTAAGCAGAAGAGCTTACAACACCCTTTTTATTCTCAAAGAATTAGCTTATTTTTGTTAGCACACGACAATGGAAGCAGAGTTGTCAATTCAATTTTTTAAAACCGACCTTTTGAAACGATTATTTTATATTTTATTCGGGGTGTTTTCAGGATTCAATGTTTTCGCTCAGCAAGCTGAATTAGGAATCCCAATTGGGCATACAGGTCCAATACAAACGGTCCTATTTAGTCCGGACAATAAAATGATTGTAAGTGGTGGCGCTGAGGATAAGCGGATTAAGTTTTGGGACTTGCAAAGCGGAAAAGTAATAAAAACCTATTATGCGCATAAAGCACCTATCAAATCTTTAGCATTTAATCGCGACGGAAATTATTTACTTTCAACTGCCCAAAACGGAACGGCAATTATTTGGGATGTAATGACTGATGAAATAATTCACACGTTTGACAATTTACCTTCTTATTATTTGGGCGCAAAATTTAGTCCGTCCGGAGAGCATGTGACGATTATCTTAAACGATCAATTATTGCAAATTTACACCATAACAACAGGGAAAACACACACTCTTTTTGGACACAATTCTCCAATAAGTGTCTATAACTACAACCCCAATCAAACGTTTATTGCTTCGGGAACAATTAACGGTGATATTTTAATTCATAATGCAAATACCGGCCAAAATTTAGGCTCCTTAGCAGGACATACCAATACAATTAATGACCTTAAATTCTCGCCAGATAATTCTAAACTTATTTCAACCTCCTTAGATAAAACATGTATAGTTTGGGATTTACAAACCGGGCAACCCTTGCATGTTTTTAAAGGTTTTACCTATCAAGTGTACAATGCCTTTTTCAGTCCTGATGGAAAATATGTGCTCCTGACAGAGAACAATGTTTTTAATGAAGTTTGGGACATTGAAAAAGGGAAAAGAATTGCAAAATTTGACAGACAAGATGTTTTAACGAGTCAATCGTGCATCAGTCCTAAAGGGAAATACATCTTTTTGTCAGGAAGTTATAAGTATGATCCTCAACTTATTAATGGAACTACTTTTGAACAGCTTTATACGTTTAAAAAACCAGCAGATTATTCGATCACCTCAGCCTCTTTTTCATCTGACGAAAAATATATTGCTGTAAGTTTTTGGGCTGGAAATGAAATCATGGTTTTTGATTGTGAAACTGGGAAACTTTTCAAATCATTAAAAGGAACGGTGGAGTGCAATATGAGTGCGAAATTCAATTCAACTGAAAACGCTGTTTTAGTTAGTTCAAAAAGCAGTTCAACCGTTATTTGGGATTTAAATCTTGGTAAACCTTCACGATTTTATAACGAGCATACAGCCATGGTTTTTGATGCACAATACAGCAAAGATGAAAAACAAATTGTGACCTCATCCGAAGATAATCAGGCATTCATTTATTCACTCGACACAGATTCTATCCTTGCTAAATTTGGAATTTATGGCACTTGGGCAAACCAAACCCGCTTTAGCAGTGATGGAAAACGCATCATCTCCATGACAAGCGATTATACGATAGAGTGCCGTGATGCACAAACCTTCGGTGTTTTGTATAAAATCAAAAAGAGTGCAA
>Ga0222668_1000379_pt1 | contig 29473 bp, 25 predicted proteins | sample AntAcemetagen728_FD_179823 | JGI IMG/M metagenome (GOLD analysis project Ga0222668, IMG submission 179823) | Saline water microbial communities from Ace Lake, Antarctica - #728 | ecosystem: Environmental > Aquatic > Non-marine Saline and Alkaline > Saline | place: Antarctica: Ace Lake... | reverse complement strand
TTAGAGTCATTCATGGTGGTCTCCCCGTCGGCGTCAACCGACGATTAAAACTTGAAATTGCGAGGGCCGATTATCGTCCCTCGGGAGACCACCTTTCAAGTTTCAACAATTATTGGGACACTTCCTAGTGAGAGCGGTCGAGTAGTCAATCGTGCGCCTATTAAGGGGCAATGTTCTAAAAAAAACTTTTATGGTTCCCAAGAATTAGAATCTGCTATTTCAGTACTTGAAGGTGATTTCAGCAGGGGGATACAAGTCGCGTTACAGATTACCTGGGATGGTAGTTCCCCCTTTTTTACCGATCTAGAACTAGGTTGGCTCTTCGAGGCTCTTTTATTTCAAAGGGCTCGTACAGAACATGAAATTGCCAAAACTTCTCCTGCAAACATGGCCCTATTTCTTAGATGTTTTCGTGATCATCTTAAGCATGAAGGAAATGGTGATTTAGTAAGATATATTGACGATGGTCAAGTTGAGTTAGTTGAAGAAAATTGTGTGGGAGCTGCGCGCAATATAAGTGTTGCATTAGAGAGTGTGCCATTAATTATGGATTTGGATCTCTGTCTGTTAAGAAATCAAACAGACTATCCATTTGTTTTTAGTGATGCTCCAGTCGTGTTCATCAATTCCTATCTGCGTAATGTTGAAGATCGTGGAGTTTTAGGGCTTCAAGCACCTGGTCTACAAATATTTTTCCCTCTTAATCCATGGACAGCCATTATGTTGATTGATGGGGACAAATACGAAGGGGCATTTAAACAATCGATGTTTATCGACATATTTGAAAGAAGTGAGATATCGAAACTGAATGGACTACAATTTCATCATTCATTGAATGCAATATATTTTAGCGATGACAAATACGTAGATTACGTTACAGATTTGTGGCGTGTTTATCGTTCAACAATGAAATTCGTAAAATCAGAATTTCATTTGAGGTCTGATTGGATTTTAGACGGTCAACCTACTGAGTCAATTTTATATCATTGCTTTGAACCTCAGATAAATTACAAACTCGACCTCTCATTTATTCAATGTAAACCGATTGACAGAAGTCAGTATCATTTCTCGCATCGCAGTCCTGAGATTGTAGCTGAGCAGAAAAAATGGCTCGAAGAAAAGGATGGAAGTGAAAATAGGTTACAGAAGAAAAATAACTAACAATAGTATCACCATGAAGTTCCCCAGAGATAGTGGATGTTCTAAAAAGAGCGAATACTCTTCTTGGAGATCTTCCGTCACTTAATATAGATGATTTCTCCTCAATATGAGCCAGAACCAGGAACTCATTCAACTCGACAACACCCTGTGGATCCTCACTGGAGCGACGGGGATACCGATTTATGATTTTAACTTTCGGTCTGCGTTTCCCTGTCGGCAGCGGGAGTGGGGAAATACTGACGTGGTTACAGCGGTCGGCCGGATCGGGGCTTTCGACGACTATGCTACGCAGTATGCTGAGTTATTAAAAGAAGGAATTCGCCTGGTTAATGCGCCGGAAGAACATTTGCGAGCCAGCCAGCTTCCCGGCTGGTATCCGTTGATCGAAAACTTAACGCCGCGCAGTCAGTGGTATGAAGAAATCCCCACGGTAGTGCAAATTGAAAGCGAGTTCGAATGGCCTGTGTTTATCAAAGGGGTCAGGCAAACAAGTCGCCATCAAAGAAAACTCTCGATTGTTGAATCTGCTGATGATTGTCGGTTCGTACTCAAACACTATCAAGCCGATTCCATTCTTGGTTGGCAATCGCTCGTCGTGCGTGAATATTTTCCACTACGCCAGGTTGAAAATCCTCAGGCTGACCGCATTCCCAGTTCCTTCGAATTTCGGACGTTCTGGTGGCACGGTGCGTATGTCGGTGCCGGTCGCTACTGGTGGGAAGGGCAGCGATACAACTGGACAGAATCAGAAAAAACGGATGCGCTCGAACTCGCGGCGGAGGCGGCTAAGCGAGTGGCGGTGCCGTTTCTGGTGATTGATCTTGCGATGACGAACGAGGGCAACTGGACTGTGATCGAATGTAACGACGGACAGGAGAGCGGTTATGCAGGCGCTTCACCGATCGGTATCTGGCAAAATATAATTGATCTGGAACGTGCGAGTAGAAGGGATTGTGAGTAAGAATTGAAATCAATACGGGTTGAGAGCCTTGGACAAGGGAGTCGTGTTTTATCCTGGAACTGTGGGCAAGCAGTTATTTTGTTAGCTGGTTAGACTTTCTGTGGCCATTTCATTCAGGTATTGTGATCGTGTTTCAAATCGTTTATACTTCGGCACGCGTCAGTTTGTCGTTTTATCAGAAGTCCAAAAGGTTGTTGTTGAATGGACCAGCGATTGGAAAACCAACACACATTGCGGCGTCTGTTCCGGACGGCACTGCTGGCTATTGTAGTACTAACTTGGGGCATGTTTACTTCACAGCGGGCGTGGTCCGGTCCACCTGAGGTGACGGTTTCTACAGACGGCCCTTTTCCCCCGCGAAAATACGGCCCCGGTGAAGGCATCTATGTCGGCAAATTACTGGTTTCCGGGAACACGTCGCGTAAACTGGACCTGAAAGTTCCGGATCTGGCTGAGGTGCGATCGATCAGCACTTCGCGGCACGATGAGAATTTCAACGTGGGTGTGACGTTTGTGTTTCCCGGCAAACCTGGTGATCGTAAGGTTCGCGTGACCGCCCGACTCCTGGATGAATGTGGAAATATACTGCAGAGCCAGTCACACATCTGTGGTGATGCCAGAAACATTCCTAGTAACAACTATTTCGGATTTTCCATGGCACCGGCACGGTATAATTCCGAAGCCTTGCGATTCAAAGGATGTGAGCACCTTCCCATACATAGAGTGGAAGTATCCCTGGTCAATTTGAAGTAAACGTGGTTACTGTCTGGAGTCAATGATTGATGGCACTAAACAAGAAGAACAGCCGCCGGATTGTCGTTGACGAAGAAGTCTTCCGCTACAGAGTTTCTGCAACGAGCCCGGACGATGATAAGAATTTTCGCCTGAATGTGACCGTACAGTGCGAGGCCGGTCGCTCAAGACTGGAAGTCCGTGGCTTGATAACGCGTGATTTCTGGCTGGATATTTCTGAACCGGATGTCAAAACCAATGAAGATTATCCTGTCATCACGCCACGGCGCGTACGATCGATTATTCAACAATCGCAATAGCAAGGCTGGCAACCAGAAGAAACCGGACCGGCGTTTGTCCTCGAACTTGAAAATCAAACGTTGTTTTCTACATAAACCGTCGTGTCGGTCAACTTTTCTGATTCACTACACGCTCCCTCTGCGTGTTGAATCCGCCCTTGTTCTGGACATTCCATCATTTCTCTGTCATGCTGGATACTAGCGAAAGTCTGTTGCAATCATGAACTTGGGAGACGATGGAAATGAGTCATCACAACGAGAATCAAGCCCCTGATGAAAACCATTCTGTTTCGCGCAGGACGTTTCTGCGCGAGGCGGGTATGGTGACCGCGGCGGGGCTGGCTGTGGCGCCGGCGGTTTGGGCCGGTGATGGAAAGAATGTAGACACGTTACGCGTCGGGCTGATTGGATGCGGGTCCCGTGGTTCCGGTGCCGCCGTCAATGCGATGCAGGCCGATCCGAATACGCGGCTCGTGGCGCTGGCTGATGTTTTTGAAGACAAACTGAAAGCGAGTGCCGCACGCATTAAGAAATCGATCGGCGATCAGTATGCCGTCGATCCGAGTCAGGAATTCGTGGGCTTTGATGCCTTTGAAAAGTTATTAAGTACCGACGTCGATGTGGTGCTGCTGACCACGCCTCCGCACTTTCGTCCCGCCCATCTGAAACGCGCGATCGAAGCCGGCAAACATGTCTTCGCCGAAAAGCCGGTGGCGGTGGACGCGCCCGGCGTGCGTTCGGTGATGGAAACCTGCCGACTCGCCAGGCAGAAACAGCTTTCGATCATGACGGGCCTGATGTTGCGCTACAGTAAAGCCATGCAGGAAACGCTCAGCCGCATCCATGACGGTCAACTCGGAAAGATCGTGACGCTCCAGACCAACTACAACATCAATGGTCTCTGGTCACATCCCCGCAAGCCCGAATGGAGTGACATGGAATGGCAGTTACGGAACTGGTATTACTTCACCTGGCTCTCAGGAGGTCAACTAGTGGAGCAGCACGTGCATGGACTCGACCTGATGTCCTGGGTCATGCAGGAAGAATATCCCGTCCAATGTTTTGGGCTGGGCGGCCGACAGTCGCGTACCGATCCGTTGTACGGCCACATCTTTGATCATCATGCGATCTGTTACGAATACAGCGGCGGACAACGTTGTTTTGCGTTTTGTCGCCAGCAGGATGGCACGGACATCAACACGTCGCAACTGGTCTTCGGCGAAAAGGGAACCGCCGATCTGAATCGGAATACGCTCAGCGGTGCGAAAACCTGGCGTTACAGCCAAGCCCGCGGCCGCAAGAGAAACGGAGTGCAGGACCTGCCCTACGTGCAGGAACACGCCGCCCTGTTCAACAGCATTCGGACCGGCTCGCCACTCTGCAATGGTGAGTACGCTGCGAAAAGTTCGCTGATGGCCATCATGGGCCGCATGGCCTCTTACACGGGAAAAAGCGTGACCTGGGAACAGGCCTGGAATTCCAAAGAGGACCTGACGCCACCAGAATACGCATTTGGACCGTTGGAAGTCGCCCCCGTCGCCTTGCCCGGCAAGACCCATTTTTCTTAATTGCAAACGCGAAGGGGGCAGGGCTGACAGACAAACTCTTCGAAAGGCAGTGATGCCAATGGCTGTCTAGATATGTTTTTCTACCACGAATTTTTCTACCACGAAAATCACGAAAGACACGAAAGACACGAAAAGGGAATTAGAATGTTGCGTATTCTTGAACGGGTAAGTGTCAGATTGGGGAGAACACGTCATTGAGGCATAGTAGTGCCGAGAATGGGGATCAATGGATGCTTTTTATCGTTGGGAAATAAAAAGTGGTAGACGGGTCGTTGCTCATTCCGTTATAGGGGAGCAGAGTGATTTGCTGTTCAGTGAAGTCGTCTCTTGCGATTCTGGAGAGTCGTCTCATCTTTCAAAAAGCGTGAATTTTCAAAGTCACTATTTGCTTTCGTCTGGCTGGCAGTCTATAATGACCTGTTCATAGGTTCTGGGCAATCTGCCTGTTCCGAACACTTTCTAGAATTGACTTCATCACTATTAATGTTGAAAATAGAGACAGAGTCGTCGTCGTTTGCTGGGCCGCACACATTTACTGACATGACCTCAATACAATCGCTTCAAGACTGAGGCAAGAGAAACACTTTAAGGGAGTTATCGATGCGTAAATATGTACCCGATTCCAAGCAATCAGATCGCCGCGGATTTACCCTGATCGAACTATTGGTAGTGATGGCGATTATCGCCTTGCTGGCTGCTATGTTGTTGCCTGCCATTCAACGGGCGCGAGAAAGTGCTCGCCGAACTCAGTGCATTAACAACCTGAAGCAACTCAGTCTGGCGGCTCACAACTATGCAAACTCGTTTCGTAGTTTTCCCCCCGGTTGGGTTGAGCTACAGTCGTATGACGAGGACGGCAACTTGCTGGACGGCCCTGCGAATGCCAATGTCGCGTTCGGAGAGAATCTTTTAGTTCCGGTGCATGAGAATACGGGTGTTGGAAATGGCAAGCAATACAAGTTCACAGAATGGGAACTCTCTCCCTGGTGGGGTTGGCAGGCATTACTTCTGGCAGAGATGGATATGGGCAATGTCAATATTGACTACAATCTCAGCAAGTTTTCTGCAGACAGTAAAATTGCCAGTACCGTTCTGGTTTCCAGTTACCTGTGTCCGACGGCCCCCATGCCTACGAATCGCCCCCGCAACCTGGGGTACTCTAATTATCGTGGCGTGGGCGGGTATCTTGAAGGTTATCGTGACGTGGCCCCATATACCGCTAACTTTCAGGCAGGCATTTTTGGTCCTAACAGCGGAACCAAATTTCGTGATATCTCTGATGGAGAATCCAATACGTTGATGTTTGGCGAGTCGACTTTTGGATTCTGGGCAGACAGCCATAGCGCAGTCTCAGGAAATGTGGTGAGTTCTTCTGGTACGTCCTATCACAACGGTCGAAACTTTGACGGTTTACCGTACCACGACACATCGGGACAGGGCGCTCCCTATGTTCTCACGTTCGGTTCCTGGCATGACGAGGTGATTCATTTTGCACTCGCCGATGGTTCCGCAAAGTCGATGGCGAAAAATATTGATTCGAACCTCTTCCGTCAGTTGTGTGTGCGGAATGATGGGGAACGAGTGACTGGCGAATGGTAAGCCTCGGGAACGCCCCTCGTTTCCTGCAGAAACGAGGGTTTGCCAGGTTTTGAATTGCGACCAAGTTCTGATTTGCGCCAGATTCTAATGGAGACTCAAGGCAAGACGATCAGGCCCGTTCAAACGGGAAGGCTATGATTTCCTGTAGCGTCTGTTTTCCCAGCGCCAGCATCACCAGCCGGTCCATGCCCAGCGCAGTGCCCGCACAGGCGGGTAAACCGGCTTCCATCGCCTCAAGCAGATAGCTTTCCGGGGGTAATGCAGGTCGATTCTCTTTGAGCCGCAGTTCGGCTTGATGCTTGATGCGTGTGCGCAACTCTTGCGAGTCGGTCAGTTCATGATAACCGTTGCAGATTTCAATGCCCTGCAGATAGAGTTCGAACCGCTCGGCGACTCCCTGTGATTCCTGCCCGTCATCCTGGCGAATGCGAGCGAGTGCGGCCTGCTGGGGTGGATAGTCATAGACGAATACGGCACCCTTTTGGTGGAGCGCCGGTTCTACGAGTTCCACCAGCAATAAATTCTGCCAGCTCAAACAATCGGCCTGATCGAATCCGGACGGAACAGAAATTTGATGTCGACTGGCGGCCTGTTGAAATTCCTCTGCAGTCGAATTCAAAGCAGAGAGGCCCGCATAGTGAAGAAACGCTTCCTCAAAACTAAAGCGTTCAAAGCGATCCGCGGGAAGCAGCGGTCTTGCACTCTGATCGGAAATTTCCGCGGCGGCAGTATAAATGTGTCGCACAAGCGATTCCACAAAGGTCATCTGCTCATGATGAGTTTCCCCCAGACGATACCATTCCAGCATGGTAAACTCCGGGTTGTGCAGCGCTCCCCGTTCGGCTTGTCGAAACGCATGCGTGATCTGGTAAATCTGGTCCGCGCCCGCCGTCAACAAGCGTTTCATTGCGAACTCGGGTGAGGTTTGCAGATAGCGGATCGCCTGATGTCTGTCCTGATGGGTGCTCGCGCCCTCAGCGGAATGCCATTCTGCAATGAAGGGGTCAATAAAGGCATCGACTACCGAATCGCGAGACAAAATTGGCGTTTCGACTTCCCAGTAACCGTTTGTTTCGAAGAAGGTACGGACTGCATGCAGGAGACGGCTGCGATGTTTCAACGATTCGATGGATGCGGTGGGGAGGTAGTCAGGAGTATCGGGAACGGACTGATTCATGATCAGGGTCGCTGCTTCAAGTAGAAGGGAAGTGGGAAACTAATGGTTGGTGTCTGCATACTGTTGGCGAAGGGATTGGATGCGTTTGCGGTTAGCTCCCCAGTCGGAATACCCCACCCGCGAAGCAGATCGAACATGAATCACATTCTGACGGGAATCGATCAGGAACTCAACATCATCCACAAACCGAAAACAGAGAGACCGAAATTCTGCATGCAGATAATCTCCCTCCTGCTTGATGAGAGAGCAGCCGCGCTGGTGGCTGAGGATTTCAGATAAATGTTGTCGGGCTTGTTCAGCCGATCCCGAATATCGGATCGGCTCAATCAAATGCGTGGGAGATTCGCATTGCGAACAGACGCAGTTGGGCGAGTCAGGACAGGGACTTAACAGTTGGTTGGTCATCCCCAGGTCAGTGGGGGGATGAGTCAAGTAGTTTCCCAGCACGATAATGAGATAAGCAGCCAATAAAAAAGAGACGCACCAGAAATAAATCATCTTCCTAATCCGCCTCCTGTTTAATTTTGTTTGGTGATCAATGGCTATTGGTCTTCATCCCGTTCAAAATCATGGATCTCACGTTGGTCTTCTGTTTCAAGCAACGATGCGGTCTGATCATTCCAGGACCGGTCATTCTGCTTGAACTTTTCTTCCAGTGATTGTACCTCTTCTTCTTCAGCTGACAACAGTTCCAGCTGTTCACGGATCCCATTTACCGCATTCAGAGTTTCGTCCAGAGATTCCTCTTCCTGATCTGCCTGGTTTACGAAATGGAGATGCTCATTTTCTACTGCCTCAGTTTCTTGCGTTTCCTTAGTCGCATTTGCCCCCTTGGGTTTCTTACCAGGAAATAATTTTTTGGCTTCGTTGTACGCGCGATGGAATTGGGAAATTGATGCAATACTGATAGCCAGGGCGGCCCATTTCATGATACTCAGTCGATTGATACCCCAGAAGTATTCAGCAAAAATGATGATGGAGATTAACACGCAGATTCCTGTTAACACGCCTTTGAAGATCAGGTCCGTCCGCTGGTGTTTCTGGGAATGCCGGGCAATCGCCATCCGGGCGGAATAATTGGCAACATCCCGGAAGGAATTCATCGCATCGCGTACAGCGTCTTTATCTTGGGAGTGAGTCGGTGCTTTATTGAAGGCTGCCAGCTTTTCTTGCATTGAGTTATTCGACATTGAGTTATTCGCAGGTGTACCCGCGGATTCCAGAATACTGCTGGTCGAAAGATTTGAGCCATGCTCCGTTTGCGTTTTTGATTCCTGTTTGGATTTCTGGGGAGCCGATGCCAGCGAAGCGGTCCCTGATTTCCCCCCACGTGAACGTTCCAGCAACTTTTCCATATAGGCGGTAATGGAGTCAGAATCTTCTACAGCGTCCGATGAAGGGGAGTCATTTTTCTCTGCGGAATTTTCTGTGTCCTGTGTGTTCTCTGTGGCTAGCGGGCTTTGATCAATGAGATTTTCTGAATCGGCTGTTTCAGTGTCAGCTGTTTCAGTATCCGTGTTTTTTGTGAATAAATCGAGCAAGCTTCCTGATCTTACCTGCGGTTCTTCATGCGGTTCCTGTTCGGCAGTCGCTTCCGGAGCTTCCGTTGCGGAATTTTCTAAGAATGACTGTAACAAAGCGCCCGAGGTCTGTGGGAGTTCTGCTTCAGATGCATTGGTCTGCTCAGTTCTGACTTCTGACACACTCTCGCAGTCAGGTTCGGTTACTTCCGGTTCGCTACCGATTGGATTCAAGCCAACATCGGCAATCAGTTGTTCGCGCTCCTCCAATTGCTGTTCCCGAATCTGAATGATTCGCTCACGATCTTCGAGTTCTCCCTTATTCTTTTGAAACTGTAGCCGCTGCGTTTCCAGATTGTCTCTCTGGCGGCTGATCTCTTCACGATCAATCAGCAGTTGATCGTGGTCCAGAGACAGTTTCTCTTTTTCTTTGACAAATTTATTGAGCGTCGTCTGCTGATCTGCATCGATTTGAACCTGTTCGGGCAGTTCCTGCTCCCGCGCGTTGAGTTGTTCTTCACGGCTTTTCAAATCTTCCTGCTGCTGTTCCAATTCTGCTCGCAGACGGTCCAACTCTTCGCGTTGATCTGATAAATCTTCTTGATCAACGGCCGCCGTTTCCTGACTGGGTAAGGTGTCAGCGGTTGTTTCTGTCTCAGATTCCTGTTCTCTGCTTGCCAATTGCGCTTCGCGTTCTGCCAGTGACTGCTCACGATCTTCGAGCTGCTGTTTTTGGGGATCCAATTCCGTTTGATACTGTTCCTGGTCCGCCTGTTGTGCGGCGAGTTGTTCGCGTTCTGTTTTGAGTTTCGCCTGTGCCTGTTCCGCCTCTTGCTCATGGGCGGTTTTGGCCGTTTGTTCTGCAGTGATCGTTGACTGCTGCGCGTTCAATTCCTCGCGGAGTGACTCCAGTTGCTCTGCCTGTTCTGTGAGTGCCTGCTCTTGTTCCTGGAGCTGCTGCTTTTGAAGATCTAATTCCGTTTGATACTGTTCCAGGTCCGCCTGTTGTGCGGCGAACTGTTCGCGTTCTGTTTTGAGTTTCGCCTGTGCCTGTTCCGCATCTTGCTCATGGGCGGTTTTGGTCGTTTGTTCTGCAGCCATCGTTGACTGCTGCTCGTTCAGCTCTTCGCGGAGTGATTCCAGTTGCTGTGCCTGTTCTGTGAGTGCCTGCTCTTGTTTCTGGAGCTGCTGTTTTTGGAGATCCAATTCCGTTTGAGACTGTTCCCGGTCCGCCTGTTGTGCGGCGAGCTGTTCACGCTCTGTTTCGAGTTTCGCCTGTGCCTGTTCCGCCTCTTGCTTATGGGCGGCTTTGGCCGTTTGTTCTGCAGCCATCGTTGACTGCTGCGCGTTCAATTCCTCGCGGAGTGACTCCAGTTGCTCTGCCTGTTCTGTGAGTGACTGCTTTTGTTCCTGGAGCTGCTGTTTTTGGAGATCCAATTCCGTTTGAGACTGTTCCAGGTCCGCCTGTTGTGCGGCGAACTGTTCACGCTCTGTTTCGAGTTTCGCCTGTGCCTGTTCCGCCTCTTGCTCATGGGCGGCTTTGGTCGTTTGTTCTGCAGCCATCGTTGACTGCTGCGCGTTCAATTCCTCGCGGAGTGACTCCAGTTGCTCTACCTGTTCTGTGAGTGCCTGCTCTTGTTCCTGGAGCTGCTGTTTTTGGAGATCCAATTCCGTTTGGTACTGCTCCAGGCCCGCCTGTTGTGCGGCGAGTTTTTCACGCTCTGTTTCGAGTTTTGCCTGTGCCTGTTCTGCCTCTTCTTCATTGGCGGCTTTGGCCGTTTGTTCTGCAGTGATCGTTGACTGCTGCGCGTTGAGTTCCTCGCGGAGTGACTCCAGTTGTTCTGTCTGTTCTGTGAGTGCCTGCTCTTGTTCCTGAAACTGCTGTTTTTGGAGATCCAATTCCGTTTGATACTGTTCCAGACCCGCCTGTTGTGCGGCGAGCTGTTCGCGCTCTGTTTCGAGTTCCGTACGTTGTTGTTGCAGTTCATCCTGCTGGCGTTGATTCTGGGATTCCCGTTCTTCAAGCTCGGTCGTTCGTGCTGCTAACTCGGTCTGATCCTGCTCCAGAGTTGTTCGGGCATTGTCCCACTCCAGTTTATCTTTTTCAAAAAGACTTTGCTGTTCTTCGAACTGACTCATCTGAAGCGTATACGCTTCACGCTGTGAGTTCAGGTTTTGTTGCTCGGTGTCCAGCTCAGCCTGTTGACCTTTGAGGTCAGATTGCAGTTGATCCAATGTTGTCTGCTGCGCCGCGATTTCATCCTGCTGCTGAGAAATCTGCGATTCCAGATCTTGCAAAGCAGAACTTTTTTGTTCGAACTCCGCTTGTAACTCCTCTGCGGTTTGCTGCTGGTGGGTCAGCGCTTCGCTTTGGCTCTTCAGTTCTGACTGCTGGTCTGTCAACTGTTGACGGGCCTCTTCCAAGTGGTCCCGTTCCTGATGCAGTTGTTCTTTTTGTTGTTCTAACTCTTTCAGCAATTCTGCCTGCTCTATGCCTGTCTGTTGTGTTTCATTCAGAGCCAGTTGTTGTTCTGACAGGGCGGCTGCCTGCTCCTGAAGTGAATTCTGCCGTGTTTCCAGATCCTCTGACCAGGACTCCAGGCGATTGCGTTCCTCGGCAAGTTCCTGTTCGAAAGACAGACATGATTGTTCCGACAGAGAAACCTCTTGCTGACGTTCCTGTTGTTCGGTTTTCAATTTTTCTAAAAACACACGTTCGGTCTGCAGCTCCGCCTGTTCGTTTGCCTGTTGGGCTTCGAGATCGAGCCAGGCGTGGGTCAGGTTTTGTTGCTGATGTGTCAGCGCAGCCTGTTCCGATTTCAGAGTTGCTTCGAGTTGAGCGAACTGCTGACATTGCCGATTCACGGCAGACTGATGCGAGAGCAGTTGTTCCTGTTCCTGGGAAACCTCCTGTTTAAGCAAGTCCCACTGTTGCAGCTTCTGATCCAGCTCCAGAATCGCATCATCAAACGAGCGTTGTGTTTTGGGGGAATCCGGAACTTTACCTGGCTCCGGTTTTCGTGTTTCTGCAGGTTCTGGGTCAAGCTGGAAACGCTGATGTAGCTGATTCAGTTCTGCTTCCTGTAACTGCATCTCCCGCTGTAACTCGACCTGCTCAGATTCGATTTTTTCCAGTATCTTTTGACGCTGTTCCAGCATTTGTTGAACTTTAGCTACCGCCTGCAGTTCTTCCGGGATTTGAATCAGGTTGCGCGCTACCGGAATGTTTTGAGATTGTGTTTGCTCTGGTTTTGATTCCACTGCCATCTCGGTGATCGACTCAACCAGGAAACCCACGGGGCCCGCAAAAAACTTCATGCCCGCTGTTAATTCAAAGTTGCGGACAGGTCGATCATTGATCCAGACACGGGGGTCGATGGCCCGAATGGAAACTTCCTTCCCGCTGATCACAATGCTGCAATGTTCTGCTGCAATTCCCGGGACATCAATCCGAATGGGACACTCCGGCGATGATCCGATTTTATGCTCGCCGGTCGTCAATTCGACAGCAGGTATCTCATGTGTCAAAGGCACCAGGGAAACCTGGAGTCGGAACTCGCCTGATTTCTGTGTCATCTGCGAATGCGGGGATGATGTGGTTAACATCCTGATACTCCAAAAAGTCGCTCTTATGAATTTGTATTCAATGGGAAAGCGTTTGATTCGACAAAAATTTATGCGGTATCAAAGTTGATGATTCAAAAATGAAACATACAATATCTACTGGCATATACCTTGGAGAATGGGGTTGGTCAAACTTTTGGCTCTACACAGGGGGAGGGATTTTTCTTAAAAAAAAGTTTTAGGTGGCCAGGCGGGAACATAATGATTGTAGTGATAAAAAGGCGATCATTTTGGCAGTGTTTTTGGTGAAATTCAGACAAAAATGCGTATCAAACACCTCTCTACAAGTGAGCCCTATGACAGCAGCAGCCCGGATGCCTATAATGTGAAAGGCCCTTTTTGTTCAAAGATGCAGGTCGATACCCCTTCAACCTCAGGCTTACCTACCTCTAAAACGGTATTGATTTTATGGCGCGCTGGCTGAAAATTCCGTCGAAAAAAAAACGCCGCGAAGAGGATATTCCCGAGCCTTATGAAATTATTTGCGTTTGTGGAGTGAGTCTGTCTGGTTATCGGCGAAAGACGCCTTCTCGTCATGCGTGCCAGCAATGCGATGAAACCTACTTCATTCTCCCACGCAACACTTATCCTGCACCCAAGGCCCGAAAAAAGAAAAAGCAGCTTCCCACACAACAACAAATTTCGGAATACGTTCTGAATTCCTCGCTGGTGATGCGGTTTCGAGAAAAACACGCAGAGAAGAAAGCGGCGCGGCTACTTCAGGAGAGGCAAACGTCGGCGGCGACAAAACCGGAAATCTCGCCTTTTGAATTACCTCAGCCTCGTGCCAGACTGATCACTCCCTTCCGGGGAATTCTGGCGGGCATCGTACTGATTGTTGGTCTCACCGGATACGGGATCGTTCACAGTCGCAATCTGGATCGGGCAACGGACACGCTCAAAACGGCAACCGAGGCAGGCAAGACGCTGTTGGAACAGGGGGATTTGCCGGGCGCCAACGCCGCTTACCAGGAGGCATTTCGGGCACTTGATGTCCTGGGACGCACCGATCAGGGGGCCAACGAAATCCGTCAAACCGCCCGCGAACTTCAGGCTATCACCACTCAGGCTGTTTCGCCTCTGTTTGAAATTGCTGATGAAGCCGTTACCCAAATCAAGCAAGGTGATCTGGAGAGTTGGGAATCCCTGTTCGATGTGCGCTACGCAGGCACTTGGATGATTTTTGAAACGACTCTGATTCCACTCGCTGCAGATGAAGAAACAGAGGCGCCCCGTTTTCGTCTCAATTTGCCAATTCTGCTTGATGAATATACGCTCTCGCTGGAATTGTCTTCGCCGGCCTTCGCTGAATATCTTGAGCAGCATCCCGGTCAGCCTCTCATTTTCGCTGCCCAGATCGCAGGCTTTCAGCCGGATGCCAGCCAACCCGATGCTGGTATTATTCAGTTGAACGGCGAAACCGCGTTCTTATGGTCACATCTGAAACTGTATGAACAATTGGGAATTCAATTCGATGAATTCCACGACCGCAATCAAATTGAAGCAATCCTTAATCGACAGACTGAATCTTCGGGAGTGCCGCAATGAAAATACAGACTCGCTACCGGTATTCTCTGCTCACACTGATCGCTTTGCTTTTGTGTCAGGATATGGCTTTCGCCGCCGATCGCAGCATTCAGCATTTTGTCAGCCAGCGCGAACAATGGAAGCGGCTGATTGGCGTTTCGCAAACATTAGAGGGGCGCATTTCTACTTCCAATTCCAAGTCGCTCCGCTTTAGAAATTGCCCTACCATCGCCTTTTATTTTGTGGGTAATGTTCCCAAACTGGATTCCAGCTTTAAAAATGTGGAAGTCACAGGCGCATTGGCGCGGGAAAATGGGCGTTTGCTGTTTAACGTGACCTCACTGCAAAAGATGCCAACCGATATTGAAGATTTTATCACGCGGGAAACGAAAATTGACCGGGCCAAGCCGCGGGACTGGTATTCTCTGGCGGACTGGGCTAAGCGGCGCGCCGATTTTTACGACGATCAAGAACTGGCACAAAAAGCACTCTCTGCCTATAAAAGCGGTATCGACGCCGATTACCGTCAACTGCTGGTCAAACAACCGGAGTCGCTTCTGAAGCTGGCCGACCGCGCGCAACAATATCAACTCGAACCACTGTTATACGATGCACTCCGGCATGAGGCATTGGTTCTTGACTGGCAAAATTTAAAGAAACAGAAGAATCCGGACCAAGGCCCCTTGATCAGTCAGATTCTGAAATATTTCCCGACAGCCAAAACACCACAAAAGAAAGATGTTCCAGAAGAACGAAAACAGTATCTGGAAAATCCGACAGAGGTCTTTCGTCAAGCCGACAAGCAGAAGCAGCAACGGCTGGTACGCTGGTTTTATTCCCAGTTACTGCTGGAGAACATCCTTAAAAAGTTGGGGACGGGAGGCAGCAATGGTTTTGATATTTCTAAGCAGGTTGAGCAACAACTGCCGGAACGAACCGATCTGGTGATGCAATATCAGAACATGCAATTGGATTTTGATTTCAAGCGGCTTGATGAACTGCCGCGACAATATGTGCTGGATCTGTCTCAGGAATATCAGCGGCGGGGAAATGAGAAAAAAGCGAAGCAAACGCTGGTCAACTGGCTGGCGGGACGGCAGAAAAAACTGGAAGCCAACGATGCGGACGGCCGCGTTCGCTTGGCGCGTGACATGATCGAACTAGTCAGCGACAAAGTGACGGGGACCAAACTATTGCTGCAGGCATGGAACTTGAATCCCAAATCTACGGAAGCGGCGACTTTGCTGGCCCGCATGGGCTTTATGCTGCAAAATGAAAAATGGCTCAATCCGCAAGAAGTCAAAGAGTTCCGCGACGACCCGATTCGAAAGGCAATTCGCAACGGGACTGTCATCGCGGGCATGAACCGTGATCAGGTCAAAAAAGCATTGGGCGCTCCTACTCAGATTGGTCGCAGTTTTTCCGGAGGAGAAATCAACGAATTGTGGATTTACGGCGAAGCCAGCAATCAAAGTTTAATCATTCAATTGTCTCGTAAGCAGCGCACTCAGGATTTCAAAGTCATCCGCATCAAGAACGCGCAAATGTCTCAGTCCCCGATTAAAGAAGAGGCGGCAGCGCCTGTCGAATAATCGGCTTGGAACTGGCCCGCCTTATATCCCCGCACGCGGGATTTCTGTATGAAAATCAGTTCATCTTCAGGGGTTTGGCTCAATCGACATTGTCAGAAATCCAGCCAGTCACTATGGTTCAACTGCGCGTGTTTTGGCTGTTCAAATCGTGATTGTATTCCCGCCTGTATGAGTCGACAGATTCGACAGGCGGACGCCTTTTCGGCAGTGAATACCAGCTTGGTTTCAGTGAGAATCACGGGACATCAATGCCCCTCGACAAGGACTGTATGCGGTGACGGAAATGGAATTGACGCCGAGTGAAAAACTGCCTCCCCTGTACCATGATTCCTCCTTCTGGGGAATGACAGTCACTCAGTTCTGGGGGGCCTTCAATGATAATCTTTATAAGCAACTCGTCTTGTTGTTTTGCGCGCAACAGGCATTGCAGACACAAAGCAGTGATCAACAGGCAATCGCTCTGGCGGTGTTTGCCATTCCCTTTGTTTTGTTTTCCGGCCTGGGTGGCTGGTTTGCTGACCGCAATACGAAACGCTCGATTGTCATTGCCTGCAAGGTTGCTGAAATTGTGATTGCCCTGTTGGCGATGGCGGCGTTTTTCACCGGTGCCTTATTGCCACTGTTGATCGTACTTGGACTGCTCAGCACACAAAGCGCGATCTTCGGCCCGGCGAAATATGGCATTCTACCGGAAATGCTGCGCAATGATGATTTACCACAGGCTAACGGCGTGATTCAAATGACAACCTTCGTCGCCATCATTTTCGGAATGGCGTCGGCCGGTTTTGTGAAACAGGCCTTCCCGGATCAACTCTGGAAAACCAGCTATTTCTGTATCGCGATCGCCGTCATCGGAACAATTGCCTCGTTCTGGGTTCGCAGAACGCCTGTTGCGCATCCGGGGCTTCCCTTCCGGTGGTCGACGCTGGGAGTAAACTCCGAAACCAGAACTTTACTGATGCAAGATCGCAGATTGCTTTCGGTGCTTCTCATTTCTTCGGTCTTCTGGTTTGTGGGAGGGATCATTCAGCCGTTAGTAAATATCTTTGGCATCGGGCAACTGCATTTAAGCGAAAGTCGCACGAGTCTGATGGCGGCCTGTATGGGCGTCGGCATTTCCATCGGCTGCATCATGGCTGGTCGCGTTTCACACAAACGCGTGAATTTCAAGTTGGTCACCATTGGTGCCTGGGGCATTGTGATTTGTCTGATTGTGATGTCGGGCATTGGCTGGTGGGGACCCGGCGATGATCTGAAAAGTCTGAAAGAGATCGATACTTCGTTATGGGATTCGTTTATTCCCCAAAGTCCAGCCGAGTGGATGGCCCGTTCGGTCCTGACACTGGTGGGCTTCTTTGCCGGACTGTTCGTGGTGCCACTACAGGTCGAACTGCAAACCAGGCCTCCCAAATCTCAAAAGGGGCGGATGATTGGTACGATGAATCTGATTAACTGGATTGGCATCGTGCTTTCGGCGCTGTTCTTTCAAGTCTTTACCATCGTCTGCGCCAAGCTGCAGTGGCCGATGAGCCATGTTTTTCTGGGGCTCGCGTTGGTCATGCTGCCGATTGCTCTCTTTTATCATCCCAAAGATGAAGCATTATCGCACGAGCACCCCTAACTTTGGGAACTTTCACTTGACCATTGACTAAGATCAAGCAGAATGAAGATAGAATAAGCGACTCCGTTGCATCACTCTTCAGAACAGGGCTGAAATGACCAGACAATTTGAATATAATCCTGCTCAAATCAGCACCATTTTGGATGAGACCTGGCTGCAGCTCAAGTCGGCGGCTGACACAGAGACGCATCCCTGGCGGCTGGGAAATCTGGCCACCGTCTCAGATCAGCGGCCGCGTGTACGAACCGTGATTCTGCGAGACGTGCAGACGGAAGCACGCGAACTCTTCTGTTATACGGATCAGCGGTCCGATAAAATCAGCGAAATCACCGCATCCCCCTGGGTGGAATGGGTGACCTACGATCCGGTCACGCGGGTTCAGATTCGTCTGAGAGGCACTGCTACAGTTCACATGCATGACGAAAAATCTGAGCAACACTGGGGTGACAGCAGCCCCGAACACCGCCGAGGGTATATCACCGTTTCTCCTCCGGGAACGAAGGCGGACAGCGCCGTTCCTAATCTGCCTGACTACCTGTTTGACCGTTTGCCCAACGACGAAGAAGCACAACTGGGTTATGAAAACTTCGCTGTCATCGTGTGTCGCATCGAACATATTGATTGGTTACAGCTCCGCCGCAACGGTCATCTCGCCGCACAGTTTCACTGGACCGACAAATGGGAAGGCCACTGGAAATATTCTTGAGACGTGTCTGACCAGCGTGAGTGAAACAGGATCAAGATCGAGTCACAGTGAAGAGGGAGTCTACAGCATGGCATGGCAGCGTTGGATCACGGTCGGCATTGTGCTGGGACTGTTACTTTTGCTATTTGCTTTGCTGATGCCAGCCGCTTATCAGGCAAGAGAAGCGGCCCGCAGGACGAACTCGAAAAACAATCTGAGGCAGATTGGCTCGGCTCTACACAATTTTCACGAGACAGAGGGAAAACTGCCGCCCGGCGGGATCATCCGCGAAGACGATACCGCAATGCAGGGCTGGATGACGATGATTCTCCCTTATCTTGATGCGAGTCCCTTTTATAGCTGGCTTGATCTGAATGAATCCTGGCAGAGCCTCCGCAACGCGTTCGTCTTTGGTCAGTCTCGCCCCGTCTATTTAATACCGGGCATCGATGAACATTATACGGCTACTGGTTTTGGATTGACCAATTATCTGGGGAACCCGAATCTCTTACATCGGAACAGCGGTGTGACCTTGAGTCAAATGGAAAACGGAACCGCGCATACCTGGCTGGTGGGAGAAGTGGCCGGCAATTATGAGCCGTGGGCTTATCCTTTTAACTGGCGCCCTCTGGGAACCAAACTTTGTGATGGGCCAGACAGCTATGGGCGTCCGGAGTGGAACGGCGGTCATTTGCTGTTTGCCGATGGCAGCGTCTCTTTTTATTCCGAGCAAACCTCGCCTGATATCCTGAAACGATTTGCGGCGGCGCCTCCGGTTGCGACCGAAGAACAGACGGCTGTCCCCGAACAGGTATTTCAGATCGGTGACTTTTATTGGGAACGAATCGAGCTCGCGTCTGATCCAGAGAGTCAACGCAACTACTTTTGTAAATCGCTGGAAAACAGTAAAGGCAAGCTGCTGGTCATTCAAGTGTTTGCTGTTGAGAAAGAGATAGAACCCCCACTATATAAAGGCGGCCCTGCTCCTGAGGGCCTTTTACGCATCGATTCCACCACAGACATCGCCAAAGTGTTAGAGGCGACCTCAATGTCCGAGGACGCCACCCCGGCGCAATTCGCAGCGAATCTGAAAAGACTCCAGGCGCTACAGGGACAATTGCGGAAAAAATGATAGTTTCGTTCTGCTGTTGAGTCTGTTAGTTTATCTTCTGTTGGTACGGCCCGGGACACGAGGGTCTTGCGTTTTGGAAATGATGCTGCAAATGAAACAGGAAACGAGATGATGACAGAGGCAGAGTCGAATCTGACTTCGGGTGAGCAGTGGATTCAGGAAACATCGATTTCACTGAAACGGACCCGGCAGGGATTTAATCTGTTCATTTATGGCAGTATTCTTGTCTGTCTGGCGGCGGCGGGGGTACTGTATTTTGAGTTCAGAACAAAAATGCTGTCGGTAGTCATGCAGGTCCTGCCTGTCACGGCGCTGATGGGAAATCTGATCATCTTAGCAGGCGCACTCTTGTTTTTCGCAGTGCCGCATGAAGTCAATTCCCGCGGCGTACTCATCGGGGCGGCAGTCGGCTTTTTCGCCAAACTCATTTTTTCAGGAACCATTTTTTGTGGCCCCGGATTTCTGGGAGTTCCACTGGCACTGAGTCTGAAACTGGCAGGTTATATCGGTTTGATTCTGTTTGCTTTGTTTCTGAGAAATCTGTTGTTGTATATCAATCGCCCTGATCAGCTGCTGAAAGTATACGGCTTGCTGGTAACGACCGTTCTGTTTCTGCTCGGTTCCTGGTGCCTGGAGTTGGTGGTGGATCTTGGATTGATCAAAATCGCTTTGATACACATTTACTCGGTGATGCTGGTGGGATTGTTCATCTACCCTTGCTTTGTCTATAGCATTAAAAAAGCTTTGTCTCTATGAATTCAAGCAAACTTGTTGTCCATAGCGGCACAGGGGCTGAACTGCCGTCAGACATTCAAGTGAAACTCGATCACAAGAGGCAGCAGCGCATTCATAGCGAACAGAAAAATCAGAGAATTCTGTTTCAGTCAGAAGCTCCCCATCAAATTCACGACAAATCTCGCTTCGATTATTGTTTTAATGCTATACGATAGTCAGGTGTTTTGTATAGTAGGTGCAACGTTCTGTTTTGGGGAGAGATAACACCGGAGATCTGATGATGTCTGATGAAACCGATGCTGCAGAAATGAATCTGAGGGAAGAGGAATTATCATCAGGCGAGCAATGGATTCGGGAAGGCTCTGCTTCGTTGAAACAGACGAAACGGGGCCTGGATCTGGTTTACTTTGGCATCGGCCTCGTAGTCGTCTCTGCATTAGGATCTTTGTATCTTCTGCTGACTGGACGACTCCCGATCGTATCCGCGACAATTCTTCCTTTCGCGGGACTGGCCGGATATCTGATGATCTTCCTGGCACCGATCTTCTGTCTGGCCATCCCTGAGGAATCGGAGACGCGGGGATTACTCGTTGGCGCTGCCGTCGGTTTGAGTGCCAATCTCATTCATTATGGTACCGTTTACTTTGACCCTGGTTTCATGACGATGCCCATGCGACTTTTCCTGATGCTGGCGAGTGTGGTCGGGTTGATTCTGTTCGCTCTGTTTATGCAAAAACTGACGCTGTTTATCAATCGCCCGGATCTGACTGTGAAAGCAAAGTATCTGCTGTTCACAACGGTTCTGTTTCTGATGGGAGCCTGGTTGTTTTATTCTCTGAGGCAGTTCCGCTTTTTTTTCAATTTCAGTTCATTCTTCTTCAGTTCACTCATCATTCCAGCAGGGATTCTATTGGTGTTGGTGCTGTATACCTATGTTGTGGGCAACATCAAAGAAGCGTTAATTTCGCGGTCTTAATCAGTTTCACTTATTCGTCCATTACAGGTAACAGTCGATGATCGGCACCCTGGGGAATGGACTGTGATAGAAGAAGCACCTGCACGGTTTCTATCATGAAAAAGGAATTATTACATGTCAGAGGAAATCAGTGTCGAAGTAAGTGTCCCGGAAGAAGCCGATTTGACTCCGGGCGAACAATGGGTTCGGGAAGGGGCTGCCACCTTGCGTCAGACCAGACTCGGGCTGGCTTTGGAATATGCCGGTATTGCGTTGGTACTACTTTCGGTTGCGGGGGCGTGAGCATTGCACCGCCACCTGTATATCAAATCCCGAATTACTGCTGTTTTTCCTTAAATTACGGCTTCTGGAATCGAAAATCTGAATTTCTTTACACTGAAACCGTGTTCCAGCCGGGGGATCAGCTTGACGCGTAATTTCAGGGGGAATATACTCGCGACGGACTTATTTATCTCGTTGTGAGAGAATGAGTTTCGAACGATTTCCTATTTACTGCGAGAGACTCTGATGAAGAGCGAACATAGACACGATCTGCAAACCAACGACCTGAGCAAAATACTGGTTCAGGCAGAACCGTTCATGGAACAATACGGTGTGAAAATCTTGGTGGCTGCCGGGGCTGCTTTCGTGCTGTTCATTGGATATTTAGTCTGGTCTTCTAATCGGACGAGTAGTGAGGCGGAAGGCTGGACTCGTTTAGCCGCTTGCACATCCACGGCCGATTTTGAAAATGTCGTCGAAGATTTTCCTGGAACGAAAGTCGCCGACTGGGCATTGATCCACGCGGCTGAAAGTCATCTGCAATCTGGAATTCGCAATTCGTTTTCAGACCGCAGTGCTGGCGGACGGGATCTCGAAGACGCCAAAGAGCAATTCCAGAAACTGCTGGACTCATCCTCTACGTTACCTGAGATTCGTGAAAGAGCACTCTTTGGGATGGCGCGTACGGAAGAATCGACGTCTGATGGCGATCTCAATAATGCGATCGAACTCTATAAAAAATTGATTCAGGAATATCCGAATTCCGTTTTCCGCAAATTGGCGGAGCAACGTGTGAAACCGGTGAAAGGCGAGAAAGTCGCCGTGCTGGATCAAGCAGACACCAAGAATTTTTACAAATGGTTTCATGCTCAAGATCCGAAACCCGGTGATCGACAGCGCCCCGGTTTTAATATGCCCATGCCAGGCATGTCTCCCGGCGGTGCCGAAACACCAGCACAGGGATTACCCGGGCTTCCGGAACTTCCCGCGCTCCCAGGTCTTCCGGGGCTGCCTGAGCCTTTGACTTCTTCTCCAGAAACGGATGAGAAAAAATCAGCCGAACCCAAAACAGAAGCGCCCGCGAAAGCAGAACCAAAGTCTGCTGAAAAGCCGGCTGCTCCTGAAGAGTCTGCGAAAAAAGCAGAATCTCCTGCAGAGAAACCAAAGTCGGAACCAGCGACCGAAAAGAAACCATAATGTCTGACGAACTTTCGTCACCTCCCGAACTCTCCAGCGAACCAATCGAAATCACGGTTGAGGCACGCGCTCATGGTTGGCGGGTCGATCACTATTTGTGTCGTTTGTATCCCAATTACACGCGTGTCTTGTTTCAAAAAGCGATCAAGCAGGAAGCAGTGCTCGTCAACGGTTTACCCGTGAAAGCGGCACGGCGGATGCGTGTGAATGATCGTGTTTCCGTCCGCTTGCCCGAGCTGCCCGATAATCAGCTTCCGCCGGAAGATATTCCCATCGAGATCATCTATGAAGATGATTGGATTGCGGTGATCAATAAAGCTTCGGATATGGTCGTGCATCCGGGAAAAGGTAACTATGCGGGAACACTGGCTGGGGCGCTGCAACACCATTTCGATCAGCTAAGTGATGTCGCCGGACAGTTTCGCCCCGGTATTGTGCATCGATTGGATCGGAATACCAGCGGTCTCTTGGTGGTTGCCAAAGATAATCAGGTGCATGCCAAATTGAGTGCCCAGTTTGAGAAACGCGAAGTGCAGAAGGAATACCGGGCGATTGTCTGGGGCCGCATGGAGTTCGACTCTGATTACATCGAAACCTTTACGTGTGTGCATCCGCGACAGCGGGAAAAAATGATCGTCTGTGACGAAGGCGGAAATGCCCGCGACGCGTTTACGTATTACGAAGTGATCCAGCGTTATAAAGCATTTACTTATGTACGTCTCAAACCTCGCACGGGACGGACTCACCAGTTACGGGTTCACATGCAGCACCTCGGCCATCCGATTGTGACCGACCGTGTTTATGGTGGCCGTATTGCTTTGAAAATGAAAGACTTGAGTCCTCAGGCGGAAGCAGATGGAGAATTGAGAGAGACGGATCTATTGATCGAGCGCCAGGCACTTCATGCTTATTGTTTGGAATTTAACCATCCGCAGAGTGGAAAACGAGTGAGTTTTGAGGCACCATTACCGGAAGACATGAAACTCACACTCGCAGCGTTAGACCAGTACCAGAAGGAAGAACGAAGATGAAACTCGCGAAAGTTTTATTATCAAGCGGAGAACGCCATCTCGCTATCGTGGAAGAGAATGCCGTTCAACTTCTGGATTTAAATCAGGTTGATAACTGTCACCGCCTGACGGATATTCTGTATGCTCCTGATCCGATCGGACTGGCGAAATTTCTGGTCGATACCGAGCTGCCTGCGGTGCCTTTCAATCAACTGGAATTTCTGGCACCGATTGATAATCAGGAAGTCTGGGCCGCCGGTGTGACTTACAAACGGAGTCAGGTTGCCCGGATGGAAGAGTCCGAAGCGGCTGCGTCACACTACGATCAGGTTTATACGGCTGACCGACCAGAACTGTTTTTCAAGGCAACACCGAACCGGGTTTGCGGGCCGAACCAACCAGTTCGTGTCCGTTATGACAGCCAATGGTCGGTGCCTGAACCCGAGCTGGCTCTGATTGTTTCCCCCGATTTACGTCTGGTGGGTTACACCGTGGGCAACGATATGTCGGCACGTGACATCGAAGGTGAAAACCCGCTGTATCTGCCACAAGCCAAGTTCTATAAACAGTGTTGTGGTCTGGGGCCTTGCATTCTGCTGCACGAAAAACCTTTGGAACGCGAAACAACAAAAATCACGCTGACCATTGAACGTGAGGGTGAAGAAGTCTTTCAGGGAGAGACCTCGATCGGAGAAATGGCCCGCGATCTTGAAGATCTGATTAGCTGGTTAGGGAAAGAAAATGAGTTTCCCAGCGGCGCGATCTTGTTAACGGGCACCGGCATCGTTCCTCCCGATGAATTCACTCTCGAAGACCGCGATATCGTCTCGATCAACATCACCGGGATTGGCACACTGATCAATCCGATTGTGAAAGACACAGCTCCCTAGAGCACGTTGCATTTCACGATCCGGTAATCAAAGATCAAGCGCCGACAGATTTGATTGAAGGCGCTCTGGTTTGCATGACGGCTTCGATTTCTGCCAGCAGGGGTAACGCACTCCGATTTCCCAGTCGTTCGCATTTTAAGGCGGCTGTCACACAGGCAAACTTCAGAATCCGCTCGAGCGGCCACGCCTCCAGAATTCCGTACAGCAAAGCGCCGGTGAAGATATCTCCCGCGCCTGTGGTATCGAGCGACAGCACGGGCAGGGCACCGCAATGCAGGCAGCCTGCTTCAGTAAAGAGCCATGCACCGCGCGTGCCATCGGTGATCGTCACAATTTCGGGGCCCTGTGCCAGTAAGGCTTTGCCGGCTGCTTGAATGTCATCGGTTTGTAGATATTCAGATATAAATCGGCGGGGGCAATTCATGACGTGCAAATAAGGAATCAGTTGTTCCATACCCGGTTTTAAAGACCCTGCATCCAGACAGACTTTCGCGCCGGCCTCGCGCGCCACCCGGGCTGCGTGAAGACAGGTTTCCTCTGGCCAACCATCCAGATGGACGGCTTTGGCCTGTTGAAGTAATGTTGTATCGAGTTCACTGGGTTGCAGCCAGCGTTCCGGTCGATAGCAGGCAATCGTACGGGTCCCCGCCTGTTCGTCAATCCAGACCTGTGCATAACCGGAGCGGGTTCCCGGCAATAATCGGCTGCCTGCCAGGTCAAGCTGTTCCGCAGTCAGATCCTGCTCGATGAGAGGACCATATTGATCATCGCCCCAACTGCCGATGAAGGCGCAGCGCTTACCAAATCGACTTAGCAAAACCTGAGCCGTCGGTACGGGGCCACCTACCTGATAGGCGTCGCTGATAATATTTGTTTTGGCATCCTGAACGGGGTGCTGCGCCAACAGGACCAGATGATCCACCACAACCGTACCCACTCCAACGACATCATAGTTCATAAAATCGATTCTTTGTTTTGAATAACACAGCAGCTAACGGTCGAGTTTCTTTTCCCAGAAGAGTGCCCGTCCCATTTGTGGATCGAGTTCGTAGCCGGAAAATCCAAACTTGGTATAAGCGGCCTGGGCACCATGATTGCCTTCCAGAACTTCCAGGGTGAGTTTACAGCATCCACGTGCTTTGGCAATGGTCTCGACGAGTTCGAATAAGCGGCGCGAGACACCCTGTCCTCGGAATTCGGGCGCGACAAATACATCATGAATATTCAATAATGGCTTGCAGGCAAATGTGGAAAAACCTTCCATACAGATGACAAGTCCTGCCGGTACTTCGTTTTCAAACGCCAAACCAATCACGGCGTCAGAACGTTTTTGCAAGGTGCTGGCAAGATTGCGTTGAACCTCTTCCGGCAATGGTTTTCCACCACCTTCAGGGACGCAGGCGTAACTGTTCAGCAAAAATACGACCGCGTCGGCGTGCTGGGAATTCGTCAGATCCGCTTCGAAGATGTGCATCGAATTGTCTTTTCGCTTCGGAATAAGGTAATGTGGCGTGTGAAAGTTCCAAATTGTGTTCTGGACCTGCTATTTTAATCAGAGATTGGGAAATAAGGGAGCCATTCTTTCCCAAGACTGCGGGACTCGCACTAATTACTTTTGATGAGCCGGCTTTTCAAAAACCCGTGACTGACTCAGCCTGAAATCGAAACGCAATCAATGAAAATTCTTCCTGTTCTGGATATTCTCAATCAAACAGTCGTGCGTGGAATTGCCGGTCAGCGCGACGCGTATCAACCTATTCAGAGTCGGTTGACGCAGTCCAGTCAGCCGCTCGATATTGCACGCGCTTTACGCGATGAATTCCAGGTCACCGAATTTTATGTAGCGGACCTGGATGCCATCCTGCAGGCAGAGCTGAATCTGGATCTGTATCAGAGTTTACTGGATGAAGGTTTCACGTTTCTGCTGGATTGCGGATTGCGCTATGCCACAGAGAGCGAACGGCTCGATTCGCTATCAGGAATTTCCGTTGTCGCCGGGCTCGAAACCCTGGCGGGTCCTCAAGAGTTGGGCAAACTGGTTCAACAGTGGGGCGTGCAGCAGACCGTCTTCAGTCTCGATCTGAAACAGGGAAAACCGATTGTCAGCGATTCACTTGAGAACGAGTTCGCGTTGACCGATGATCCTTTGAAAATTGCGGAGCTGAGTCTGCAGCAGGGAGTTCAACAGATGATTCTGCTGGATCTGGCGCAAGTTGGTACCGGGAAGGGAACCGGGACCGAAGCACTCTGCCGGACATTACACGACCGTCATCCCGACCTGAGGCTGATCACCGGCGGCGGTATCCGTCACAGCGACGATCTGGCCGCACAGGCCGCGTTAGGCGTGGATGCGGTTCTGGTGGCGTCGGCATTGCATGATGGACGAATCGGGAGAGAATCGCTTCTCTCCCTGTCCTGAAGCCGTTCTATTTCAGCAAATCGGGAAGTGCTTTTTTCAGATCCGATACGGTAGCACTTCGATTAACGACCTTGCCCGATTTATCAACGAGAAACATTGTGGGCAGAGAAATGACACCAAAGTCGCGTGCCGGTGCACTTTCCAGTCCGCCCTGTTCGTGAATATGAGACCAGGGAATATTGTGCTGTTTGATATAAGTTTCTGCCAGCTCGGGTGTCGCATCGAGATTAATTCCCAACACATCAAAGCCCTGACTGTGATACTTACTGTAAAGCTCCTGGATTTGTGGCAGGTCTTCCGTGCATGGTTTGCACCAGCTCGACCAGAAAATCACCAGCAGCGCTTTTTCGCGATACTGTTTGGCATCAATACTGCCTCCGGTTAAAGACGTTCCCGTTAATTCCAGTTGTTTGCCCGGTAGATTCATCCGTCGCAACGCACCAGCGCCCCGTGTGCCTGCTTCCGAACCACCATGATTTTCCACCAGCTTGGTGTACCATTTTTTAGATTCTGCGACTTTTCCGCTGAATTCCTGAGTGACCGCCAATTGCAGCATCGCTTCTGCGGAATCGTCAGAGGTGGGATATTTCTTGATGAAATCTTCCAACTGTTCCAGCCACCATGTTTGCACGTCGCGGAGTTTATCGCTTTGTGTTGATTGTAACTGCGAACTGTAATCGGCCAGCAGTGTGCGGTAAGTCACATAGGCCACCAGATCCTGATCCTGAGAGGTTTTCTGGACCTGATCTCGAATCGTTTGAAGCTGTTTCAATCCATCCCGGTAGCCGACTGTCTGGACGGCTGCAGCCAGGCCATCGACCATCTGCCGCGTCCACTGCGCACGGTCATCTTCGTTTTTGGCAGCGGCAATCAGCTTCTCAATAATTACAACACGATCTGTGTTATATTTTGAAATGGCTGCAGGACCTTTGTCCGGTGTCGGGCTGTTCTGATCGATTTTCTGAAGCTCGTCCAACAAGCCTTGCATCTCTTTGGAAAGTCCGACTGTGGAATTGGTGGGCAGGGTGGCGTTTCCGGCAACCGGCTGCATCAGAATTCCACCTTCCGAAACCTGCATCGACTCGCCTTCAATCGGCAGGGGAACCTGGGTCAGTCTCCAGGTATTACCGACGCGAATCAGCTCACCAAATTGAATCAGGCCGCTTTTGCCTTTGGTATCAACGATGGCCATCACGTTTTCGAAAACATGTAAATCTTGATCGGTTTTTGCATCATCGGCGGGAATCAAACCGGGCATGGAACCATCGAATCTCACCCAGACCGTATCCGGAGTAATCATTTTGGTTTTGGAAAGCATCACAGGGACCTCTTTCGGAACTCCCTGGACCGATTCACGAATCTTATCTGCAAAAGGATTTTTAATACCGGAATTGGAAAGCTCTTCATCGGTGATCAACAGCGCCTTGAAGGCATTGATGTCATTGTTCGCTAAAGCAGCAATCGCGACTCTGGTCACTTCTTCAGCAGAAATAATTTTCCATTCATCAATCACACCATTTTCATCACTGTCAATGCCCCAGCGCGTTCCTGCCAGATTCATCCAGCGCGAAGCATCTACTTTGTTATTAAAGTTGGAATCAATGTCTCGATAGACTTCCAGTCCCCGATTGAAATAGCGCCATTGATCGACCACGTTGTCACCATTGGTATCAACGAAACGCCTCAAGACCTGACCGTTGGGGCCATAGACAATCCAGCCCGAACTTTTTTTGTCCTGCTCGACTTCGACCTTACAGCGACCATAGTCCGCTTTCTCCGGAATTTCAATTTCGATGTCTTTCTGAATTGGCTTGAACGTCAACGCCAACTCGACAGACGGGGCATCCGCCGCCGACAACGTATTGGAAAATGAAATGAGGGAAGCGAATAGAGTTAAAAACGAGATTCGAACAATAGACATGTCACGGGACTCCGATTCCGCTGGTACGCATACTTTTAAATAACTAAAAACGAACAGTGTCGGGATTTTAGTAGAAAACAGGTGAATTGGTCACCATCAGTTTTTGCGATTCCTTTGAAACGCGTCAGTTAGGTGATCCAGACCGAAATTAGTTCATCAGAAGGCCCGCATATCCGACCACACGCGAACGGTCTCCCGTAATATCACCCGATGTGGCGTAGCCAACTCGTTCTACACGACTTAACTTACCCAGTTTTTGAAGCGTTTTCATCACAATCACCGCGGGCAGAACGCCACACATGGAAATATGCTGTTCATGAACAATTTCGAGCAATCCTTCCGGGTCCATGGCTTTCATTTTCGCTAACGCCAGTTCGTCCAGTCGGCGATTCTCCGCATCTGCGGCAAAGTGATTCATGTCGCTGGAAATCAAGAGCAGAGGCGGTTCAGGCATTTCCTGGATTACACGGGCCAATCCTTCTGCAAATTGCTCGCAGCGTTTCAGGTTTCCGCCGCCAAGGGCAATTCCCACCACATGAGACTGGGGTGCCAGGCGTTTAATCAATGGTAATTCGACTTCAATGGCGTGTTCTTTTCGATGGGCGGCGGCATCCAGCTCCAGACCGGGGATCTGTTCTGCCAGCTTACGGGCCAGATCGACGTCGGAATCCAAGTTTCCATTCGGTAGTTCCCAGACTTGATGAGGGGCGATCGCCCATTCGACTCCCTCGCGCGTATGTTTCGGGCCGATGACAATAATCGTGGACGGGAATTCGATCCGTTTTAACACGTCGGCTGCAATTTTTCCGGAGTACATCCAGCCCGCATGCGGGACCATCGCCGCGGCCCAACGTTCTGGCTTGCCT
>Ga0222668_1000378_pt1 | contig 29494 bp, 24 predicted proteins | sample AntAcemetagen728_FD_179823 | JGI IMG/M metagenome (GOLD analysis project Ga0222668, IMG submission 179823) | Saline water microbial communities from Ace Lake, Antarctica - #728 | ecosystem: Environmental > Aquatic > Non-marine Saline and Alkaline > Saline | place: Antarctica: Ace Lake... | reverse complement strand
AGAATTCGCGTTGATCTCAGACATTGACGACACGATTATACATACAGGAGTTGCTTCTCGATTCAAGTGGAGGCTATTGGTGAATTCGATTGTCATAAATCCATTTGTTCGCAGGCCATTTTTGGGGGTTCGCGATTTCTACCAAGCGCTTCAAGAAGGCAAGTCGGGAAAACCTACCAATCCTGTTTTTTACGTTTCAAATAGTCCGTGGAATTTGTTCGGATACCTCAATACATTCCTTGATTACCACAATTTCCCGAAAGGGCCGCTCATACTGCGCGATATTGGGATAAAACCAATGGAGCACGCAGCCTTTGGTGGGAAATATGGAAGAGTCAAAGAGATCATTGATGCTTTCCCGAATATGAACTTTGTACTCTCGGGCGACTCTGCCGAAGTGGACACAGACATTTACCTGCAATTGGCACGTGAATATCCCAATCAAATTCACAGCATATTCATTCGGTCGGTAAAAAATAAGAAGCGCATGAAAAGAGTCAAAGAATTGATAGAGGACAATCAGGACGTAAATATTCGATTGATCTATGATTCATCAGAAGGGTTGGCTTTCGCCAAAGAATTAGACCTGCTTTAGTTTTGACAGATCAAGAAAAAAAAGATTCCGACTCCACAGGTCAATTCCGTCATTTCGTTTTGCATAAGCCACAGCGATATTTATCGCAATTGATCAACAACCAAGACCGCCGAAAGAACAAGAAGCTTCTCGGTGAACTGTATGATTTCCCAGAGGGAACCATGGCCATTGGCAGACTCGACGAAAAGTCAGAAGGGCTCTTGCTCCTCACCACCAATGGAAAGGTAAGCAACCTGATTCTCAGCAAAAAATTTGAAAAAGAATACTTCGCCCAAGTTGACGGCATCGCCACAGAGGCGGCTATCGAAGAGTTGAAAAAAGGAGTGGAGATCACCGTAGACAAGGAACCTTATACCACAACTCCTTGTCAGGCGAGAATCTTGGAAGAAGTCCCCTCATTTCTCGGGGAATCAAAACACGTGAGGGACGATCGGCATGGCCCGACTTCTTGGATCTCTGTTACGCTTACCGAAGGAAAGTTTAGGCAAGTACGGAAGATGACTGCTGCCGCTGGTTTCCCCACCTTGAGGCTAGTTCGAGTCAGAATTGCATCTACAACTTTGGAAGGTCTGCTGTCTGGAGAAGTAGTAGAAGTGGATCAATTCAAACTTTAACATGGTTTTCGCTGTTTTGATTCTATGGGAAAAGTCATTGAAGGTCACCACGATTTAGAAGCAATTCGAAGGCTCTGCATCGGACAGCTGGCAAGAGGAATACAACAGAAAAATCACCCCTTTCGAGAGGTGGCAATGTCTACTGCCGCTGATATCCCAAATATTCGGATGGTGGTTTTGAGAAAACTGGAACAAACTCCCTTGTCCATATTGGTTTACACCGATAGCCGTTCGGATAAGATTGCCGAGCTAAAAGCCAATCCGCACGCCACATTTCTATTTTGGCATTCCACATCTAAGTTTCAGCTCAAGCTGAAAACCAAAGTCGTGACCCACCACAAGGACAAAATCGCAATAGAACACTATAAGGCAATAGGCGAGAGAGGGAGAGAGTCGTACAATACTGAGCAAGATCCTGGCTCAGCGATAGACGCTGAGAAAGCCCCTGAAACGTTACTGAAAGAAAAATTCGATGACCGCGAATTTTGCGTTTTGGAATGCATTGTATTTGAAATGGAAGCACTTCAACTGAGACGCGAAGGGCATATAAGAGCACTGTTTTCTCTTGAGTCGGGCGAACAGAATTTCATTGTGCCTTAATGGAATTTGCCCGCTAAACTCTCAGAAATCAAGCTACAGTAAGAAATTCTTACGCACTCATCCAAATGCTAGCGTTCTTTTATGGCATCATCGTTTGGACTTTAACCGTCCCATTTCTCACTTAACTCTGCGCCACACGGACCACATCAACTAATAGTCCGTCTTAATCTTCTTATCAAAAGGCACTTTAAACTGATAGAGCACATCTCCCGAATTTTTGTCGTCGAGCACATCCAGACCATACTTTACTTTCTTGGGATCTCCGATCACCAATGTCCCAAACACACGATCCCAAATGGAAAAGATGTTTCCGTAGTTGCTATCCGTCCACGGGCGCTCAAAGTGGTGGTGAAACTTATGCATATTGGGCGTAATAAAGACAAGACCAATGGTCTTGTCAACCCAAGTGGGCACAATAATGTTTGCATGAGTGGAGTAGGTAAAGAAGACGGTGATAATTCTGTAAAAGAGATAAAAGGAGAGTGGCGCACCAACGATGAGCGCTGCCATAAGTGAGAATGCTTCGCGCATGATATAGTCTCCTGGATGATGCCTCGTTCCGCTTGTTACATCTACCTCCGTATCGCTGTGGTGAACCATGTGAAAGCGCCACATGAAACTAACCTTATGCAGCAGGAAGTGAACAAAATATTGTGCTACCAAGTCGAATACCATCAATGCAATGAGCAGGTTGGCCCACAAGGGGAGATCAAATAGGAAAAGCAGACCGAACTCATTTACTTGAGTCCAGTTGAACACCCCGACGGTTAAAATCCCAAATAGAACATTGATGACGAGAGTAGTGCTCAGAAAAATCAAATTGATCTTGGCGTGTTTCCACTTCTTGTAGCTATACGAAATAAGTGGATAAACACCTTCCGCAATCCAAGCCACTCCGATGCATGAAATGACCCAAGCAAGCTTTTGCCAGGTAGCCATATTCTCAAAAAACAACAGCATCTTTTCCATTTCTCAAAAAACTTCGAGTGACTAAATTAACGTTTTTATGATATCATGGTTTTTCGAAATATTTTAGATGGAATCTGCAAGAATGAAATGATGAAATTTAATACTGGTCTTCGCGCTGGAGGATTATTTATTTTTTTAATGGTCTCGGCTAATATCTTTAGTCAAGAAATTACGCCAATACTTTCATTGTCCCAGATTAAAAAGGAAAATTTGAGTATTGATCGCTTGAGCATAAGCCTCGAAGGCATAATTCATCAAGTCGAAATTGACAGTGTAAATTCTATTGTATTCATCAACGTTGAGGAGAGACGATATACGGGAAAACCGAAAGGAGAGGGAATGCTATATGGCTGCGATTGGGGCTGTAATAAAGTCTTATAAACGCTTCCGACGGGAAACCTGATTTGGACAAGTGAATTTAACGCCTCGGGAAGTGGTTTTTCATCAATTGTTTCTTTGGACACAACTTTAGTCTATATAAACTATGGCTACAGATATAATTCCAAAAGGTCCAAGGTTCCTTTTGGAGATGCGCGCTGCGCTCTAATCGATAAGAAGACGGGCAAGTCCAATTTTGCCGTGATATTGCCTACCAAAGGCGAAAACTATTTCAAGGATTTTGTGATTGTTGATCATGAAATTTCCTTTTTGGGACAAAGTAGTTTACTCACGTTAACGTTGGATTCATTGCAATCGACTGGCTCTAATGAGTTTTTGACATCAGATGAAAATGTTGGCCTTTCGAGATTCGTTGATCCATCTGACTATTTGAAATTAGAGAATAGATACATAATGATGTCCGATACACTGGGCGAAAGGCTCTTCATTTGCAATGCCACCACTAGGGTGGTTGAATTTAATGCTAGTCTTGAAATTGAAAACGTACACAGCATAAACGATGTGTACTCTGCATTAGAAACGTACAAAGACTTTATCCTTATTGGCAATGAAAACAAATCTGTTCTTATTGATCAAACAGGTCAAGCATTGTTTGGAATGACATTTACCTAAAAAGCGAAGATAAAATCAGGCTACCTCGTTGATATATTCGAAGATGAATCTGAAGCGTGTTTTATAAAGCTATGAACTCACTCTGATCAGACTAAATCAGGGATGTTTATACATTCTACTGTTATTTCTCGCTTTGGAGCTGTGTCTATGAATTCATGAACTACCTCGAGCGCATCTTGATCAAACTGTGTTGTCCTCGATCCGTCCATTACCACTATACTCTTAAGCGGCAGCTTATCGAGGGTAGTTCGCAAGTCGGCTTTGTTTAAGAATGAGACGTGTTCACTTAGTCTGATTCTGATCTGATCTGGTTTACCATTTTTCCCTGCTTCGTCCTCGTAGAGATATGGACTGTGGTAATTGCTTCGGATGATATAGAATATTCCGATACTCATACCAATTAGAATACCTATCAATAGGTCTGTGAACATGATAGAAACAACGGTAGCAATGAATGGAATAAACTGTTTGTTTCCCATTTTGAAGTAACTCCTATATATGGCGGGCTTCGTTAATTTAAATCCAACGTATATCAAAATCCCAGCAAGTGAAGCGAGTGGTATCATTTGCATTACTCCAGGGATAAGAGCCACCGAAATCAATAGAAAGATACCGTGCAAAATAGCAGAAAGTTTGGTCTTTGCACCAGCTTCAATATTCGTTGAACTTCGAACGATTACCGAAGTTATCGGCAGTCCGCCAATCAATCCACTGATGATATTTCCCACTCCTTGTGCTTTCAGCTCAGGGTTTTGCGGAGAGTGTCTGTTTTCGGGATCCAGTCGGTCGGCAGCCTCCAAACTCAGGAGCGTCTCCAGACTCGCCACTATAGCTAAAGTTACTCCCACAATGTAGACATCGATGTTTGTAATCATAGACCAGTCAGGATGAATCATTTCATCTTGCAATTCTCCAAAATCATTGATCACAGGAAGCGAAACCATATGGGTCGCGTCAATAGCCAATTCGGGAACGAAGCCTTCAAAAAAGAGATTGACTAATACTCCGACAACCACCACCAAAACTCCTCCCGGAATATCTTTGAGTATAGGAATTTTCTTTAGCCACGTCGTAGCCCAAAGAAACATGAGGGCGAGGGAAGTAAAACCTATAATAGCGCTTCCAATTTGCATGTTCTCGATAGCATCCAAGATAGCTGTAAAGGTGTTGCTTCCATCACTCTGCAAAAATTCCATCTCTCCAAATGCGTCATTGTCAAACCCGATAAGGTGAGGTATTTGCTTGAGGATCAGGATAAGGCCAATAGCGGCTAACATTCCTTTAATAACTGCAGAAGGGAAATAGAGTCCGATTACGCCAGCTTTAGCAAAGCCAAGAATGACTTGAAGAACTCCTGCAATTACGACGGCAAGCATAAATGCTTCAAGTGTGCCCAGCGTATCAAGTGCATTCAATACTATTACTACCAGACCCGCAGCAGGTCCGCTAACGCTGGTGGAAGATTGACTAAGTGTGCCGATAATTATGCCACCGATTATACCTGAAATAATCCCTGAAAAAAGCGGGACACCTGATGCCAAGGCTATACCTAAACAGAGTGGGAGTGCTACTAAAAATACTACAATTGATGAAGCGAAGTCTCGCTTTACATGAGAAAATATCATAAAAAATTCGGGTGATTTATGAGAAAAAAATACTAATAAGAAAAGGGCTAATAGATTACCTTTTGGGAGGTGGGATAGCTACTTCTGAGAAATTGAATAACCTAAGCTCTTCTGAAAAGAATGCCAGAGAACGATCATTTGATCGAACGGTTTGATCCCCCAATAAGAATTGATCCAAAAAGAATCGAATATCTACATCTTCAATTTCACCCTCTGATTCTTCAGCGAGATCCGCAGTGTTGAACTTCACATCGTCCTGAATGCTCCATTGACTGCAAATGGTCGAAAAAGTTAATATTCCGACAATAGTATATAATAAAAGTTTTTGCATCGATCGCGTCACTAAAAACGAAAATTACAAATTTTCATCAACTCTGGGCCAGTAAATTTCAGCGATTTTCCCTTCATAGCTTTTGAATCCAACAGAAACCTTATAAAATTGACCTCCCAGGTTGCTTTCGTCTTAACAGCAATGACAGGATATTGTTTTATTGGCAATAACCGTCATTGCAAATACTTGGATTTTGATGGGCGAGGAGGAACTCATCAAAACTTTAAAAGAAAGATCAAATGCCTCTCCTTGGCATTTCGAGTTATTCCCCTAGACTGACAGAATCAGGTTCATTTACTAATCGACCGCCCTCAGACCTAAACTCTTGGTAATTGTTAACCCCTCCAAAAGTTGTTTTCTTGAACACATCTAAAAATAAAAAACCCCGATCAGATGACCGAGGTTTCTACGTAAGATTAATGTGAAGAATTACATTGCAACGTCAGCCACTGCAACTATGGTAAATTCCAGATCCAAATCGTCAGAAATGACTTTATCCTCAGCACCCAAGTCAAAAGCGACATTGTACTTTTGACGATCTAGTGTCATTGAACCAGTAGCTTTTACTTTACCGTCCATTGTTTCCATTGTAACATTTTCCATAGTCTCAGCATTCGTGATGCCTCTGATAGTCATGTCTCCCATGATTTTCCCCTCTTCCATTCCAGTAACTTGGAATGTAGCAGTAGGAAAAGAATCAACCGCGAAAAAATCAGGAGAGGAAAGGTGACCTACCAATTTCTCGGGAGTGCTTCCTTTTTCAGCATTATATTCTTCATCGGTTGGAGTGATAGTATTCATTTCTACTATGAACGTACCGTCTACGATTTTACCGTTTTCCATGGTCATCATTCCCTTCTGGAAAGCAATGGTACCCGCATGGCCGTAAATACTCACACCACCAATTTTAAGCATATTACCTTCCCAGACTAGCATACTCTCTTCTTGAGAAAGCGTATAGGATCCTGATGGACCTTCGGTTTCCGCTGTCTCTTCATTCATTGAAGTATCTTCTGTTTCAGAAGTTCCTTCAGTCGCTCCTCCGCAGGAAAACAAAAATAGACCTAAAGCTAGGCTACAGGTAAGGCTTAATACTTTTCTCATATTCTTTTATTTGAGTGCAAATATACCTTAATCGATTTGTTCACAGGCTTCTTCAGAAAAGTATTGTTCACGAAATGAGGTCAACAATGAACAAAAAAAAACTCCGCTGGTTAGGCGGAGCACTTGTAAGTTAACATCTTGATTTTTTACATCAAAATCATTGGCTGCCCTTAAGACGGGCCATCTTCTTGTGGTTGCCATTCATCGAAGAAAAAAAATAATTGATCGATTATTAGCCTGAATTCTAGTCCATTAAAAATAGGAGTAGAACTTTGATGATTAGGGAATTTTAAAGTCATCTTTGTATTACAGATATAATTTAGCCAAATGAAGTATATTCTTAGTGTCATTCTATTGGTTTTTGGAGGACTTAACTTGACGGAATCAGAAGATGATCTTGTGACCATAAGAGTGAAAATCACCAATGTCGAAAACGACGATTCCAAAATCATGATCGCTGTTTTCAGTCATTACACGACTTTCTTAACAGAAGAGATGTACCGGCAGCAAATTATTGCAGTATCAGATTATACCGAGACCGTTGTCGAGTTTAAGGTTGCAAAAGGAGAGTATGCCATTGCAATATTTCAAGACATGAACAAAAATGGAGACCTAGACAGAAATATCTTCTCTTATCCCTCTGAGCCATTTGGTTTCTCTAATAATTATCGACCTCTAGTAAAACCCCCTCATTGGACTGATGTGGCATTTCAAGTAGAGGGTGAGAAAACGATTGAAGTCAAGTTGAGATAGGCTCTTTCTTAAGAGATCAATAAGACTTTTCATAAAAAAAGCCGTCGAATATTTTCGACGGCTTTCTCATTTTGTAATTTATTAAGGATCAATTTTCCTCCTTCTTTGGCTTCTTTCCTTTCGTGATTCGAATACTAATTTCTTCGGCGTCCTTTTTCTTGCCGATATGGATAGTATCACCTTCTTCCAGATTGGAATTGATAATTTCTTCTGCCATTGGATCTTCGACGTACTTCTGAATAGCTCTCTTCAATGGACGAGCGCCAAATTTTTCGTCAAAACCTTTATCGGCAATGAAATCTTTTGCCACTTCACTCAGTTTTACTGAATATCCCAAGGCGATAATTCTCTTGTAGAGTTTTCCAAGTTCAATGTCAATAATCTTATGGATGTCGCCTTTTGATAAAGAGTTAAAGATGACCACATCATCAATTCGGTTTAGAAACTCAGGAGCAAAAGCCTTCTTCAAGGCATTTTGGATTACTGCCGCTTGAGCCGAGTTTTCATTTTCGATTCTCGCTCTCGTTCCAAACCCAACACCTGTCCCGAAATCAGAAAGCTGACGTGCCCCGATGTTCGAAGTCATAATCAATATTGTGTTCCGGAAGTCTATTTTTCGACCGAGGCTATCAGTTAGCTGACCGTCATCTAAAGCTTGTAGCAATAAGTTGAAGACATCAGGGTGAGCTTTCTCAATCTCATCGAGCAGAATAATGGAGTACGGGTGTCTTCTCACTTTTTCGGTGAGCTGGCCCCCTTCTTCATATCCGATGTAGCCTGGAGGTGCTCCAATCAATCGGCTAATTGCAAACTTCTCCATGTACTCACTCATGTCAATTCTGATGAGCGAATCATCACTGTGGAAAAGGTACTTCGACAATTCCTTTGCCAATTGTGTTTTTCCAACTCCAGTAGGTCCTAAAAAAATGAATGAACCAATTGGCTTATTTGGATCTTTAAGCCCTGCTCGATTTCTCTGAATCGCCTTCACCACTTTTCCTACAGCATTCGATTGACCGATTACCGAGTCATGAAGTTCATCGTTCATTTTGGCCAATCGACCACTTTCCTTTTCAGCAATTCGTTGCATAGGAATACCAGTCATCATTGCTACGACTTCCTCTACATTATCGACAGTTACCGTCACGCGGTGATTCTTAGATTCTTGTTCCCACTTCGCCTTCGCCGTTTCTAATTCCTCAATAAGGCTGCGTTCTCTATCTCGCAGTTTGGCAGCTTCTTCATACTTCTGACTGCGGACTACGCGATTCTTCTCTTCTTTAATTTCTTCAATGGCCTTCTCAGCTTCGATGATCTCTTCAGGCACCTTAATATTCATAATGTGCACGCGTGAACCTACCTCGTCTAAAGCATCAATGGCTTTGTCTGGTAGGTGTCGATCTGAAATGTAGCGACTTGTCAATGTTACGCACGCTTTTAAAGCTGCATCTGTATAAGTTACGCTGTGATGTTCTTCGTACTTTTCTTTGATATTATTAAGAATCTGAAAGGTCTCCTCTTCATTGGTTGGTTCAACCATCACCTTTTGGAAGCGACGTTCCAATGCTCCATCCTTCTCTATGTATTGGCGATACTCATCCAATGTTGTAGCACCTATGCATTGGATCTCTCCTCTAGCTAGGGCTGGCTTGAACATATTCGAAGCATCCAAAGAACCACTTGCTCCTCCTGCGCCTACGATAGTGTGAATTTCATCAATGAAAAGTATCACTTCAGGAGACTTTTCCAGTTCATTCATTACCGCTTTCATTCGTTCTTCAAATTGACCGCGGTACTTCGTCCCTGCAACCAATGAAGCCACGTCCAACGAAACGATTCTCTTGTCAAAAAGCACACGTGATACTTTACGCTGCACGATTCTAAGAGCCAAACCTTCAGCAATGGCTGATTTACCTACTCCAGGCTCCCCTATTAATACAGGATTATTCTTTTTTCTTCTTGATAGAACTTGAGACACTCTCTCGATTTCTTTTTCTCTTCCGACAATAGGGTCGAGTTTATCATCCTCAGCCATCTTAGTGAGATCTCGACCAAAATTGTCTAAGACAGGAGTTTTTGACTTGTTGTCAGAAACTCTTCGGGTACCTCCACCGCCTGAACCTCCAGAAAAACCACTCCCCATATCATCATCTTCGTCATCAGATGCACTTGGGAATTCCGCGCGAGGACTACTCATATTGCCTCTTGGAAATTCATCACCAGCACTCATTGTTTCGAGTTCGTCGCGTACTGTGTCATATTCAACTCTAAACTTTGACAAGGCTCGCGTCGCTACATTGTCTTCATCTTTGAGAATACTCAAGAGAAGATGTTCTGTCCCAATCGTAGGGCTTTTAAAGAGTTTTGCTTCGAGGTATGTAATCTTCAGTACTTTTTCAGCTTGCTTAACCAGAGGGATATTACCCAAATTACCTGATTTGGCAGATGCCGAACGAGTACTTGATTCTATAGCTCGACGCAGTTCTTTAAGATCAATGCCGATATTTTTCATTATTTGAATGGCCGTACCTTCACCCTCTCGGATGATGCCCAGTAATAAGTGTTCTACACCAATGAAATCGTGGCCTAGTCTAAGGGCTTCTTCCCTGCTATAGCTGATTACATCTTTTACTCTGGGAGAAAATTTTGCTTCCATGAAATCCTTCCTTTCTATTTAGCTTTACGATCTTACATTATAACTCGTAAGTGGTAAAGGTTGTTTTAAAGTTACACCGATAATGACTAAATTCAAATGTAAGGCTGTCGAATCTGACTTGCTGTCATTTGGAGGTGTAATATTTCACACATTTTTGTTGATAAAACACCTTTGTGTAAGACAGACAGCCCTAGTTATATCACTACTTTCGGCAATTGACTTTGCACACCGCAAAAACCATACAATTTTTCAATTGACATTATAAAATGGCAGAAGGAGAAAGGATCATCCCGATCAATATAGAAGACGAAATGCAGTCGGCCTACATCGATTATTCGATGTCGGTTATTGTTTCCAGAGCACTCCCTGATGTAAGGGATGGACTGAAGCCTGTGCACCGCCGTGTTCTTTACGGAATGATGGAATTAGGCGTCTATTCGAATAGGTCTTATAAGAAGTCAGCTCGTATAGTCGGAGAAGTGCTGGGTAAATTTCACCCTCACGGTGACAGTTCCGTGTATGACACAATGGTGCGTATGGCGCAGCCCTGGTCGATGCGGTATATGTTGGTAGATGGTCAAGGGAACTTCGGTTCAGTAGATGGTGATAGCCCAGCTGCAATGCGTTATACTGAAGCACGTCTCCAAAAGATAGCTGAGGAAATGCTTTCAGACATCGATAAGGAAACGGTTGACTACCAGCTCAACTTTGACGATTCCTTAAAAGAGCCTACTGTTTTGCCTTCGCGTGTTCCGAATCTATTGGTAAATGGTGCCAGTGGTATCGCAGTAGGTATGGCTACAAACATGCCTCCGCATAACCTGTCGGAAGTCATTGATGGGATTATAGCTTATATAGACAATACAGACATTGATATAGCAGGTTTGATGGAGCATATTAAGGCTCCTGACTTTCCTACTGGTGGGATTATTTACGGCTACGAGGGAGTTAAGCAAGCTTTTGAGACAGGTCGTGGCCGTGTTGTAATGCGTGCCAAAGCGAATATTGAAGAAATTAGAGAAGGCAGAGAGGCGATCATTGTCACTGAGATTCCATTTCAAGTCAACAAGGCTGAAATGATCCGCAAGACTGCGGAGATGGTCGTTGATAAGAAAATTGAAGGAATTAGCGATATCCGAGATGAATCTGATCGGAAGGGAATGAGGATCGTTTACGAACTAAAGCGCGATTCTATTCCAAATGTAGTTTTGAATAAACTCTACAAATACTCCGCTCTGCAGCAGTCATTTTCTGTAAACAATATTGCTCTTGTAAAAGGCCGTCCTGAGATGCTTAATCTCAAGGACATGATTTACAATTTCGTGGAGCACCGTCACGATGTGGTTGTTCGTCGAACCAAATACGAATTACGCAAAGCAGAAGAAAGAGCTCATATTCTGGAAGGATTGCTCATCGCTCTCGATAATATCGACGAGGTTATTAAGTTAATAAGAGCTAGCGCCAATCCCGAAGAGGCACGAAACGGTTTAATCGAGAAGTTTTCTCTTACTGAGATTCAGGCTAGAGCGATACTTGACATGCGTCTGCAGAAGCTTACTGGACTTGAGCGCGACAAGATTCGCGAAGAGCATGCTGACTTAATGAAGTTGATTGATCACCTCAAGCTCATATTGAGCGATGAAGTTCTGAGAATGACAATCATCAAGGATGAACTCTTCGAGATCAAAGATAAATATGGTGATGAGCGTCGCTCGCGAATTGAATATTCTGCCAGCGAGATGAGCATTGAAGATTTGATTCCCGATGATGACGTGGTTGTAACCATCTCTCACCTGGGATATATCAAGCGCACCTCTTTAAGTGAATACAAAACTCAAGCAAGAGGAGGAGTTGGTTCAAGAGGAAGTAAAACACGAGATGAAGACTTCTTGGAACACTTATTTGTGGCAACCAACCACAACTACCTTTTGATCTTCACCGAGAAAGGAAAGTGTTTTTGGATGCGGGTATTTGAAATCCCAGAGGGTTCTAAAACTTCGAAGGGAAGAGCCATTCAAAACTTGATTAACATCGAGCAGGATGACAAGATCATGGCTTACATTAACACCAAGGATCTCAGAGACGAAGAATATATCAATAGCCACAATGTCATTATGGCTACCAAAAACGGTGTAGTTAAGAAGACATCACTAGAAGCTTATTCGCGACCACGTCAAAATGGAATCAACGCGATTACTATTAAGGATGGTGACCAATTATTGGAAGCTAAACTGACTAATGGCAATAGCGAGATCATCTTAGCCAAGAAAAGTGGTAAAGCCATTCGTTTCAACGAAGAGAAAGTAAGAGCCGTTGGCCGTACTTCTCAAGGTGTGAAGGGTGTTACTCTCGAAGGGAAAGATGACGAGGTAATTGGAATGATTTGCATCAGTGATCCTACTGTAAATGTCTTGGTTGTTTCTGAAAAAGGATACGGAAAGCGCAGTGAAGTCGGTGAATACCGAATCACAAACCGTGGTGGAAAAGGGGTGAAAACCCTCAACGTAACTGAAAAAACGGGTGCTTTGATCTCAATTAAGTACGTTACAGATGACGATGACTTGATGATCATTAACAGAAGCGGTCTCACTATTCGAATGAGTGTTTCGAGTCTACGCGTTATGGGTAGAGCGACTCAGGGAGTTCGATTGATCAACCTGAAGGGCAATGATGCCATTGCCGCAGTAGCGAAAGTTGAATTCTCTGAAGGAGCTGAAGACTTAGCTGATGAGCTCAATGAAGATGGGGAAAACTCAGACGATTTAGGAGCTCAGCCAAACAATGAAAATGATACTGAAGTTGATGGCGACGAATAGATAAAATAAGTTACATTGAGAAGCCCTGATCAACTTTGATTGGGGCTTTTTGTTGCATCAAACAATGGAAAAGAAACACACAGTAGTCATAGGCGCGAGCCCCAATACATCGCGCTATTCTTACCGTGCAGTTGAGATGCTCAAGGCAGCAGGCCATCCTGTGGAGGCTGTTGGACTTCGGGAAGGTGAGATTTCGGGAGTTAAGATTACCAAAGAGTTCAAGCTATTCGATGGCGTTGACACAGTGTCGCTTTATGTGGGGCCTAGAAACCAAGATTACTGGAAAGAATACATTAAAGAGCTCAAGCCAAAACGTGTTATTTTCAATCCTGGAACAGAAAATGAAGATTTTCAGATGGACTTAATAAAGGAAGGAATTGAGGTTGAAGAAGCTTGCACCTTAGTACTTTTATCGATGGGCAGCTACTAATTTACTGACTCTTCTATTGCTTCGTTGATTGCTATTGCCGCAATTCTGATTTCTTCTTCAGAAATAGTGAGCGGAGGAGCCAAGCGAAAACTTTCGGGGCACGAGAGAAAATAGAAAGCGATAACTCCTTTCTCCAAGCACTTATCTACGATTTTGTAAACCAAGTCAGCCGATTCAAATTCAACGGCGAACATCATTCCGATGCGCCTCACTTCGACAATGGCAGGGTGATTCAGTAATGAACCTAAAAGAGCACCTTTCTCTTCACAAGTCTCTACCAAGTTGCCTTCTTCAATGGCCTGGATATTTCCCAAAGCAGCTGCACAACAAACTGGGTGACCTCCAAATGTGGTTATATGTCCTAAAATGGGGTCTTCCTTCAGTGTGGCCATGATATCCCGATGACTCACGAAAGCACCCATAGCCATTCCTCCCGCCATACTTTTGGCGATCGTCAATATGTCTGGTACAATTCCAAAATGCTCAAATGCAAACAGCTTGCCCGTTCGGCCAAAGCCCGTTTGGATTTCATCCAAAATTAATAAGGCTCCAACTTCAGTGCAGCGAGCACGCAAAGCCTGCATGTACGCTTTGCTTGGTATCCTTACGCCTGCATCTCCTTGTACCGTTTCAACGATAGCAGCAGCAGTGTGCTCGTCTATTAGCTTTAAGTCATCTATTTCATTGAAGCGCATAAAGTACACTTCGGGCAGTAGCGGACGAAAGGCGTATTTCTTCTTTTCGTTTCCCGAAACGCTCAAGGCGCCGTGGGTAGAACCGTGATATGCCTTGAGGCAAGAGACGATTTTTCGCCTCCCCGTATATCGCTTGGCCAATTTCAAAGCCGCCTCAATGGCTTCTGTTCCGCTATTTACGAAATAACTGGAATTCAACGCATCAGGCAGGAGTGAGGTGAGTTTTCGCGCCAGATCCACTTGGGGACCTTGGATAAATTCGCCGTAAGGCATCACGTGGAGATAGCGATCTACTTGATCTTTGATGGCTTTCACCACCAAGGGATGCCGGTGTCCAACATTTGTAACTGCAATTCCCGAGATCATATCGAGATAACTCTTCCCCTTGGTATCGTAGATGTAGCAACCCTCAGCGTGGCTTACTTCAATCCCTATCGGGTAAGGCGAAGTTTGTGCTTGGAGTTGGAAGAAATCGTCTCGAAGATTCATTGGGGCAAAGGTAAGTTTCGTTACAGCTCTATCGATGAAACAACACTATAACTTTAGTTACCTCTTTTACAAAAGCCAATATTTGGCTTTGAAAATATTTGAATCACCTCTCACCACCACGTTTCCCTTGTCTCTCTCCTCTCATTTTCCTCAACAACTCCCGCTTGAAACCTTCCTCGGCTTCCATCATGATCAAGATCTTTTGTGGTGATAGAATTTCAACGAACTCTGTGAAATACTTTTCTTCTATACCAATGGCTTCGCGTTCATGATCGAATTTGAATTCCATATGCTCAATCAATTCTTGGTCGGAATAGTCGGCTTGGTTGATCTTGAATAGTTGGTGCTTCTTTCTTCCTTCAACTCTCAGCTCATCCATCTCACCGCGAAACTGATTGTAAACAGGCCAAAAAACCTGTGCTTCTTCGGGCGAGAGATCCATTTGAGATGTGAGATAAGCCACTTTCATGGCCTCGATTTCTTTTCGTTTTTCAGGAGATAGCTGTGGCGGATGTTCCATCTGTCCCCATACCACGGCGGGAAGCAGAAGAAGTAAAGTGATAATTGCGTTTTTCATATCGTATAAACTATAATGACTCGTATAAAAGTGACTCGGAGATTTCGGAGTCGAGCAGGTAATTCAAAATTTCTTCTTCGGTGAGTCCTTCATCATCAGAGATATCAATGCTCTCAAATGCGATATCAGCAGCAATGGACTCTAAATCGTATTCTTCAGCCAAATAGAGCTGAGCGGCATCTTCTGAAATAGATTGCAATCCGCTCTGAATAGACGCCGTTTCAGATGGATTAGTGTCATTCAATAAAGGAATCAAAGCCATCAAGAGCGCCAAACCAGCGGCGATAGAAAGATTTCTGAAATTGATCAATGAGCCAATCTTTCCTGTTGGCTTAGACTCAGAATCACGATCTATTTTCGATAAGACCTGATTTTCTATTGACTCGAAGTAGCCCTCGGGAACTTCATGCTCAGCATCCATCTGTTTCGAGAAAAGGTGAGGGGCGAGTTCCTTTAGGTAGTCTTTTTCGTTTTTGTCTTGTTGTGACATTTTCTATTCAATTTTCGCCAGCAAACAACTATTAACAGGTGCAGTCAGCTATTTTTTGACTTCAGTAAGTCCAAAAGGTTTAATCACTAGTTAAATAGTCTTCAATTTTCCGAACGGCATGGAAGTAGCTTGCCTTAAGCGCTCCGACACTGGTCCCAGTTAATTCAGCCATTTCAATGTACTTCATCTCAGAGAAGTATTTCATCTCAAAAACCTTTCGCTGTTTCTCGGGAAGTTTTTCGATGGCCTCATCTAGTTTTTTCCTGATCTCATCTGCATCAGGCCCATCGGTCTGCCCTCCGCTGTGATGACTCTCTTCCATATCAACCACCTGCATCTTACTTCGCTTGTTAATTAGGGTAAGCGCCTCGTTGGTGGCAATTCGATAAAGCCAAGTGTATAGAGCTGAATCGCCTTTGAAACTATCGATGTGCTTCCACACTTTCACAAAGACATTTTGCAGAGAATCGTCGGCATCGGGGTGATTGCCCGTCATAGATCGCACGTGGGCGTAAAGCGGCCTTTTGTATAGGTTCATTAACTGCACAAACGCTGCCTCTTTGGTTTGTTCATTTCGGAGACCTTTGAGTATTTGCCGCTCTTCGGACTTCATATTCTTTGCTATTGAACGCGTGGAGCTAAATATCTAAACTAAAAAGTTAGATTTTAAGACGCTTCTAGTTTCCAATATCAAATTATCCGCCTTAGGCGGATGACTTTTTTTAAACTAGTCCTTAGACCAAGCCATAGGCATGGTCTAAGACAAATCGAAGATCAAGCCAGAGGCTTGATACCACACATTATAGCCGCAGGATTTAAGCTTTCCGACTAACAGCCTTCTTAGCCGCTTCAACCACATTAGGCGTATCAATACCATACTTCGTCATCAGCTCTTCAGGAGTTCCGCTTTCGCCAAAACTGTCGTTCACGGCAACGATTTCCATTGGCGCAGGATAGTTTCTGGCCAATACCGAGGCAATGCTTTCGCCAAGACCACCGAGAACCATATGTTCCTCAGCTGAAACAGCACATCCCGTTTTCATTACAGATTTTAAGACTGCGGCTACGTCCAAAGGTTTAATCGTGTGGATATTAATAATCTCAGCGCTTATTCCTTGCTCGGCCAAAATATGTCCAGCCTCAATGGCTTTCCATACCAAATGGCCTGTTGCGAAGATCGAAACGTCCGTTCCTTCTGAGAGCATCAAGGCTTTACCAATTTGAAAGTTCGGATCTACTTCAGTAAAGTTGGCCACTTTTGGTCTGCCAAAACGGAGGTAAACAGGGCCTACATGATCGGCTATAGCCAATGTGGCTGCTTTTGTCTGATTGTAATCACACGGATTGATCACCGTCATTCCAGGAAGCATTTTCATCATTCCCAAGTCTTCTAGAATTTGATGCGTCGCTCCGTCTTCACCCAAAGTCAAACCAGCATGCGAGGCACAGATCTTTACGTTCTTGTCAGAGTAAGCAATGGACTGACGAATTTGATCGTAAACCCTTCCAGTAGAAAAGTTGGCAAACGTTCCCGTAAATGGGATTTTCCCTCCAATGGTAAGTCCTGCAGCTACTCCCATCATGTTGGCTTCAGCCACACCACACTGAATGAATCTGTCGGGAAACTCTTTTTGGAAATCGCCCATTTTTAATGAACCCGTCAAGTCGGCACAAAGTCCGATGACATTTGGATTTTTTCTTCCCAATTCAACGAGCCCGGCACCAAAGCCACTTCGTGTATCCTGCTTGTTCTGAACGGTAAATTCTTTCATTAGAGTTTTAAATTGGTAGAAGAGCCCGACGATATGGAAAAAGCTCTTTCGATGGTGTAAATGACTTGTTTGCTATTCTTCGACCGATAGGTCAATTTGTACTTTCCAGGTTGCAGCTGAAACTGCTGTTGCAAATTCGAATTATCAATATTGGTAACCCATTGTAGATCGCTTCCACTCTTCAAAGAGATACTCCCATATCCTGCAGAGGCCAGTGATAGATTTAGCACACCTGGCTCGGCAATAGTAATCGTGGTAGTTCTGTTTTGATTGACTTCTACGTCCGAAATATTCGTTCGCGGAAGCGTTAATATTTCAAGGTCATAAAAATCAGTCAGTAGCCTCTCTTTAAAATTGGTAGACATTACATGAGCTGTTTCAGGCTCCCCTTTTTTCCTTACGATGATGGGTACATTCTTAGCCAGATTTCCCTCGACGTTTATGACCAAGTCTCCTTGTCCAGCGTCTAGCGCAATGATGTTGTGTTGCCCTGCTGTGATTTTCACGTTTTCCTTTGTGAGCGTCGGAATGGTATGCGCTTCAATCCTGTACGTGATGATCGGGTCGAGGCTTAAGGTGTCTGGGTTTCCCTTGTGATTGAGGGTATGGACAAAACCATATTCGAGTGCTTCCGTGCTCTGATTAAATAGGTTAACCGTTACGTTGGACTCAGATGGTTTTCCAAAGTCATCAATCAAATTGATTTGTGCAGTCGTATTATTGAGTGCCTGTGTAACGACGATGTCTAGGATTTTTTTAAACGTCTCTTCGTTCGTGGCATCGTAGTAATTGCCGACGCAGCTGAACGTGTCTTTGAACTCATCTTCAAGTCCAACACCAATTACAAAAGGTTTAAGAATAACGCCTCTGCGCTGCAAAGCTTTAGAAATAGCACAAGGATCTCCATCACAAGCTTCGATACCGTCGGTAATAAGAATGATAATATTTCGGCATTCGGGACATTCTGGAAAATCACCTGCTGCTTTTTCCAAGGAGCGGGCGATGGGAGTGGTTCCCTTGCAAGTGATTCGATCTAGAGTCTTTTCGATCAACAAACCATTATTGGGGCGGAATGATACCTCAAGTTTGGTGTCCTCGCAATCTTGTTTTCCTGGTGCGATGGCTACTTGGTGTCCATACACCCGGAGTCCCATTTCCACATTGGGATTGCCATCCAATTCTCGGACAGATTCCGAAAGGAGCTTTCTAGCTACCGTAATCTTACGATCACTTTGCCACGTAGCATTCATGCTGTTGCTCGCGTCAAAAACAAAGAGCAGCCGCGTCAGCTGTTCATCTTGAGCATTGGACTCAAAAGAAAAACTGAGTAGAAGAATCGCTATGGCAAAAAGGATTCGCTTCATTGGTTTAGTAGTCTCCCACGGTTTCGGGAAGTTGGGAAAGAGCATTCTTGAGTTGCTCGTCATTTGGAGCAACACCATGCCATTTATGGGATCCCATCATGAAGTCAACTCCAGCACCCATCTCAGTTTTCATGACAATCATAACAGGTTTTCCTTTTCCAGTTCTGCCTTGAGCTTCCTTTATAGTGGAGATCACTTCTTCCATGTCGTTGCCGTTCATTTCGAGCACGTCCCATCCAAAAGCGGACCACTTTCCTTTGAGGTCTCCTAAGCTGAGCACATCAGAAACGTCACCATCTATTTGTCTGTTGTTGTAATCAATGGTTGAAATGATGTTGTCAATTTTTTTGTGAGCTCCAAACATGGCAGCTTCCCAAATCTGACCTTCTTGCAATTCGCCATCGCCGTGAAGGCTGTACACCAGCCTGTCGTCACCATTGAGCTTCTTGGTCATGGCCGCGCCTATTGCTACCGAAAGCCCTTGACCCAATGAACCTGAAGCAACACGAATACCAGGCAATCCCTCATGCGTGGTGGGATGACCTTGAAGACGTGTGTTTAATTTTCTGAATGATTTCAATTCATCTACTTTGAAAAAACCATTTCGAGCGAGTACGCTATACCAAACTGGTGAGATGTGACCGTTTGAGAGAAAGAAAAGGTCTTCGCCTTTTCCATCTATCGTAAAATTCTCTGCGTCGTATTTCATGATTTCACCATACAGAGCCACGAAGTAGTCTGTACACCCAAGACTACCACCTGGATGACCTGAATTTACGGCGTGTACCATACGAACGATGTCCCTTCGCACTTGGTTGGCGACGGACTTAAGATTTTCAATATTGCTCATGGGAAAAGATTAAAAGTGCGCTTTTCCGACAAAATTAGAATAAAGACTAATTCTAGAGCAGAAATGAGCCGTCTACTTATTAAGACTCATTGTGCATTTCTAAATAGATATAGTGAGACTAAAGATTTGAGGAACAACTTTTTTTAGGGGGGTTGTCACAGCGGGATTTATAATCAGTGGTATTGTTGCGGTCAGCTCTTTGATTGTTATTTCCAAGATGTGGAGAATATTCCATCCATTATTCTGAAAATCCTGTATTTTTGCGCCCAAATTTTATTCTATGGCTCTTAAGTGCGGAATCGTTGGATTACCCAACGTTGGAAAATCGACTCTATTTAATTGTTTATCAAACGCGAAGGCTCAGTCGGCAAACTTCCCGTTCTGTACAATAGAACCAAACGTGGGCACCATAACGGTTCCCGATGAGCGACTTACCAAGCTCAGCGAATTGGTCAACCCCGAGAAGATCGTTCCCACAACCATTGAAATAGTGGATATAGCTGGGCTTGTTAAAGGTGCCAGTAAAGGTGAAGGCCTTGGAAATAAATTTTTGGGAAACATTCGCGAAACGGATGCCATCATTCACGTTCTCCGCTGTTTTGACGATGACAACATTACCCACGTAGATGGCTCAATTGATCCAGTGCGCGATAAAGAGATCATCGATATTGAACTGCAGCTAAAAGATCTGGAGACGGTTCAGAAAAGAGTAGAAGGTTCTGCGCGCGCTGCCAAGGCGGGCGATAAGGTTGCCCAAAAACAGTTGGCCTTATTGGAGCGATATATAACGGCCTTAGAATCTGGGAAATCAGGAAGAACGGTAGAAGTTGATGATACTGATTTGCCTTTCTCAAAGGAGTTGCAGTTACTAACCAATAAGCCAATTCTTTACGTCTGCAACGTAGATGAAAGTTCAGTTGCCGAAGGGAACAATTACGTAAATCAAGTTCGTGAGGGCGTGAAAGACGAGTACGCGGAAATCCTAGTTATTGGTGCTGCGATAGAAGCGGATATTGCCGAACTGGAAACCTACGAAGAACGCCAAGAATTTTTGTCTGATTTGGGGCTTAAAGAGCCTGGAGTTAGCAAACTGATCAAAGCTGCTTACGAACTCCTCAATTTAAGAACCTACTTTACCGCCGGAGTTAAAGAAGTAAGAGCCTGGACAATCAGAGATGGATTCACAGCGCCACAAGCTGCTGGTGTTATTCATTCCGATTTTGAAAAAGGATTCATCCGAGCTGAGGTAATTAAATACAACGACTACTTATCTTTTGGTTCTGAATCTGCTGTAAAGGATTCAGGGAAATTAGGAGTTGAAGGAAAGGAGTACATTGTCGAGGATGGCGACATTATGCACTTCCGCTTTAACGTTTAAACGACGATTCTCAGGATTTTCGAGGCTTTCGTGGAAAAGTAGTTGAGATTGTTAATAAAACCCACTCCGAGCTACGTTGAAACACGGTATTTTAGAAGGTCGAAATCACCCCCCTTTTCCGACACTTAAATCTTTGACCAAATTTCATGGCAGAAACCACTGATTATACTGAAGATGATATTCGATCGCTGGATTGGAAGGAGCACATACGCCTCCGTCCTGGGATGTACATTGGTAAGCTCGGAAACGGAAGCGCTTACGATGATGGAATCTATATTCTGATCAAAGAAGTTCTGGACAACTCCATCGACGAATATGTCATGGGGAACGGAAAGAAGATTGACATCACTGTAAAAGACGGCTTTGTCTTAGTCCGCGATTACGGTAGAGGTATTCCTCTCGGTAAGGTGGTGGATGTAGTGAGTAAGATCAACACTGGAGCCAAGTACGATAGTAAAGCTTTTAAGAAATCAGTCGGTTTGAACGGAGTGGGTACCAAAGCGGTAAACGCCTTGTCCGATTACTTTGAAATCGAATCATACCGCGAAGGAGAGGGCAAGAGAGCAATTTTTGAAAGAGGCGTACTTATTTCGGAAGAAAGCATCAAGGTGCCAGAAGAAAGAAATGGAACAAGAGTCTATTTCCGCCCAGATGGAGAAGTGTTTAAGCACTTTAAGTTCAAATCTGAATACATCGATAGACTCATTTGGAACTACTGTTACCTAAATACAGGTATGAGTATCTGGTTCAATGGCAATCGGTTTCACTCCAAGAATGGTCTGAAAGATCTGCTGGAAGAGAAATCATCGGATGAGCCGTTGTACCCGATTGTGCACTTGATCGGAGATGACATTGAAGTTGCTTTTACACATTCAAGCGCCTATGGCGAGGAGTATTACAGCTTCGTAAACGGACAGCACACCACACAGGGTGGAACACACCAAGGTGCTTTTCGCGAGGCTTTTGCTAGAGTAATAAAGGATTTCTACGGTAAGAATTACGAACCTACTGATATCCGCTCCAGTGTTTTAGCAGCAGTGGCGGTGAAGGTGATCGAACCAGTTTTCGAATCGCAAACGAAAACGAAACTTGGCTCTCACGAAATAGAGCCTGGAGGTAAAAGTATGCGTGCTTTTATCGGCGATTTCCTCAAGGAACAGCTTGACAACTATTTGCACAAGAATCCCGCCGTAGCCGATATCATCGAAAGGAAGATCAAGGCCAATGAAAAGGAACGCAAGGACCTAGCGGGCATTAGAAAGCTCGCTCGTGAAAGAGCGAAGAAAGCCAACTTACACAACAAGAAATTACGCGATTGCCGCAAGCATTACAACGATCCTAAAAGTGGTGAAAAAGGAAAAGAGACCATGCTCTTTATTACCGAGGGTGACTCTGCTTCTGGCTCTATCACTAAATCTAGAGATGTCAATACGCAAGCTGTTTTTTCCTTAAAGGGAAAACCACTTAATTGCTATGGCCTCACGAAAAAGATCGTTTACGAAAACGAGGAATTCAATTTGGTGCAAGCGGCACTTAATATCGAAGACGGACTGGAAGGCCTGCGCTACAATAAAATTGTAATCGCAACGGATGCCGATGTGGATGGCATGCACATCCGCTTATTGTTAATGACTTTCTTTCTCCAGTTCTTTCCAGATTTGGTGAAAAACAACCACCTCTATATTTTGCAAACTCCTTTGTTTCGAGTTCGAAATAAAAGAGAAACTATTTACTGTTACTCCGAAGTAGAGCGGGTTAATGCGATAGAGAAAATTGGTAAGACTGCCGAGATAACTCGATTCAAAGGTCTTGGAGAGATTTCCCCCGATGAATTCAAAAACTTCATTGGAGACGAAATAAGGCTAGAGCCAGTTGTACTCAACAAGGATTCGCAATTGGCAGAACTATTGAGGTTTTATATGGGAAAGAATACCCAAGAAAGACAAGAATTCATCATCGAAAACCTCAGAGTGGAGAAAGACGCTATAGAGGTCGAAGGAGAACAAATTGAAGAAGCTAACGCTTAAGTAATAAATGGCTGAAGAAGAAAACGAAGATCTAAACGGTCAAGAGACCGATGGGATTGACATCCATACAGACGAGAAAGTAATTCAGGTTAAGGGACTGTACAAAAACTGGTTTTTGGACTATGCCTCCTACGTTATTCTCGAAAGAGCAGTGCCTGCGGTCAATGACGGTTTGAAACCCGTTCAACGGCGTATCCTCCACTCCATGAAGGATTTGGATGACGGTCGGTACAACAAAGTGGCCAACATCATCGGGCATACCATGAAGTATCACCCGCATGGGGATGCTTCGATCGGAGATGCCTTGGTTCAGCTTGGACAAAAAGATATTCTCATCGACACCCAAGGAAACTGGGGAAACACGTTGACGGGCGACGGTTCTGCCGCGCCTAGGTACATTGAAGCTCGACTTTCCAAGTTTGCACTTGAAGTGGTCTTCAATCGCAAGACCACAAAGTGGGGACTATCTTATGATGGTCGAAATAAAGAGCCTTTTTTCCTTCCGGTAAAGTTTCCTCTGCTTCTTGCTCAAGGAGCGGAAGGTATTGCCGTAGGATTGGCCTGTAAGATTCTACCGCACAATTTTAATGAGTTGATTGATGCCAGTATAGGTATTTTACGTGGCAAGAAACCAAATATACTTCCTGACTTTCCAAATGGTGGAATGGCTGACTTCACCAACTACAATGATGGATTGCGTGGAGGTAAAGTTCGCATCCGAGCCAAAATGCGGCAGCAGGATAAGAAGACCTTGATTATTGATGAAATTCCACATGGCACGACGACTGGTTCGCTCATAGAAAGCATCATTAAGGCCAATGACAAAGGGAAAATTAAGATCAAGAAGATCGAGGACAACACCTCGGATAAAGCTGAAATAATCGTTCACTTACCTCCCAATATTTCACCCGATAAAACGATTGATGCGCTTTATGCATTCACAGATTGTGAGTTAAGTATTTCTCCCAATTCCTGTGTTATTGAAAACGAGAAGCCTCGCTTTGTTGGAGTCAATGAAATTCTTCAAACCAATACTGAGTTAACGGTAACCTTGCTCAAGCAGGAGCTTGAAATCCGCAAAATCGAACTCGAAGAATTATGGCATTTTTCATCTTTAGAGAAGATCTTTATTGAAGAGAGGATATACCGCGACATTGAAGAAGCAGAAACGTGGGAAGAGGTAATTGGCAATATTGATAAAGGGTTAAAGCCGCATGTCAAACACCTCAAAAGAGCCGTTACCGAGGATGACATTGTTCGCTTGACGGAAATCAGAATCAAGAGAATCTCGAAATTCGACAGCTTTAAAGCCGACGAAAAAATCTCAGGCATTGAGGGAGAACTTGAAGAGGTTCAAAATTTCCTAGATAACCTGATCGATTATGCCATTGATTATTACAAAAAGCTAAAGAAGAAATATGGCGCGGGTCGCGAGCGCAAAACAGAAATCAAAATCTTTGATAGCATTGAAGCAGCCAAGGTTGTTGTAGCTAACAAAAAATTATACGTCGACCGTGAAGAGGGCTTTATTGGTTACGGTCTTCGCAAAGACGAATTCGTAAGTGATTGCTCTGATATTGATGACATTATCATTTTCCGAGACGATGGAGTAATGATGGTCACAAAAGTGGACTCCAAAAAATTTGTGGGCAAGGATATCATACACGTTAGCGTTTGGAAAAAGGGAGACATCCGAACCATTTACAATATGGTTTACCAAGATGGTGCTAAGGGTGCTGCCTATGTTAAACGTTTTGCCGTAAACAGTATTACTCGTGACAAAGAGTATGATCTCACAGCTGGAAATAGTGGGTCTAAGCTTCTTTACTTCACTGCCAATCCCAATGGGGAGGCTGAGGTAGTGCAAGTCTTGTTGCGGCCAAAAGCTAATCTGAGAAAAGCCAAGTTTGATTACGATTTTTCCGATTTATCCATCAAAAGTCGAAGCGCAAAAGGGAACACGCTTTCCAAGAACTTGGTCAGAAAAGTCGAGATGAAAGAGGAAGGAGCGAGTACTTTGGCTCCACGTAAAATCTGGTTCGACGACGTGGTCCAGCGACTTAATCCCGACGGAAGAGGAACCTTTTTGGGATCATTCAAAGGCGACGAGAAGATCCTGACCATCTATCAAAGTGGCTACTACCGCGTGAGTGGTTATGATTTAAGTACCCGTTTTGAAGAAGACTTGGTGCATATTGAAAAGTACAATCCAGAGATGGTGGTCACCGCAGTTTATTGGGAAGGGGAGAAAGAGCAGTACAATGTAAAACGCTTTCATCCTGAGCTTTCGCAAAAGCCAGTTGAATTCATTACAGAGCATGAAGGTTCGAGAATGGAATTTGCAACCACGCATCCATCACCAGTTGCGAAAATTCAATTTGACAAGCGCAGTGTAGATCTGGAAGATGAAGAAATTGAGTTGGCAGAGTTTATCTCTGTTAAGGGGATCTCAGCGATGGGCAACAGATTAACCTCAAGTAAGGTGAAGTCCATTGATCGAATTGAATCAGAAATTCCTGAAGAAGTAGAAGTGGAACAGGCTGAAGAGGTTTCCAATACTGAAGAAGCCTCAGATACGGAAGAATCTTCGGGCGATGAAGAAACGGATAAAGAGGAAGGTTCCAGCGGAGAGCAAGCTACTCTCTTTTAGTCCTCTTGTTCATTCTGATGGCAACCTGAGCAGTTTTCATAAGTCCACTATTGTTTGACGTATCGAGCTATAAACTTTCGGGGAAATATCTTAAGGCCTTGACATCCTGTTATTGGTAGGAAAAACCTCGCGAAGGAAAGTTATCGACCTAGCTTGTTCATAGTGTCTATTGCGCTCATGTAGGATGTCTAATCCAACAAGAGAGTAGTATCTAATTCTTGTCTTTCACCATAAGAAGATATGTCCACGTTCAATATAGTATTTACATTCTTCTAGAGCCGTTTCGAAGGCCGTATTCATCATTCTCATTGCATGAGTAGAAGAGTCCAACTGTTTTTTTCACATCTTGGTCATTTGGTGAAACTCAGTGTGAGTTTGGGCATCCGTTTGGGTGTATAGAATCAAGAAGAGAAGAGAGATAATAGGGCGGGGCAAAAATATTTGGCAGAATTAATTGATTCTACTTTGAAAATTTTTCAGATATTCCAAGTTGAGAAGCAATGCCTATGAAACTTGAATCACAATATGTCGGCGCCTCTAAGAGGCTATCTACTTTTGATATTTCTTATTCTTCTCGACGGAAAAATTCAGACTTGGTTATTTTATGTCATGGTTACAAGGGGTTTAAGGACTGGGGTCCGTGGAATCTGGTTGCAGATTCATTTGCCACATCAGGCTATGATTTCCTTAAATTCAATTTTTCTCATAACGGAGGCACGCTGCAAAACCCCATTGATTTTCATGACCCTGACGCTTTCGCTCAAAACACCTATTCAAAAGAACTCAGGGATATTGAGTGCATTTTGGAAAGGGTAGACGAAGGGTTTCAAATGGGGAATGAGAAAAGAAACTACGATCGAATCTATTTAATTGGACACAGTAGAGGAGGAGGTATGGCCATTATTGCCGCCGCTAAGTTTCCGCAGATCAACAAACTGATTACTTGGGCGGCCGTTTCGGATTTTAGTCAGCGATTTGATTTTGATATGGAGAAATGGAAAGCCGACGGCGCAGTTCATGTGAATAATGCGCGAACTGGTCAGCTTCTGCCTCACAACTATTCATTTTATACAGATTTCGTCGATAACCGCAAAGAGTTGGACATTCCGACTACCGCAAAAGAGATTAAGCAACCTTGGCTAATTGCCCATGGCTATGATGATGAGGCTGTTAGTATATCGAATGCTGATTACCTAAAGTCGCTCAATCAACAGTCTAAACTTGTGATCATAAAAAAGACTGGTCACACATTTGGAGGAAGCCATCCTTGGAAAGAGAAATCTCTGCCACCAAAACTAGAAGCACTAGTAGGGTTTACCCTCGACTTTATTGCTAGTTAGAGCCTGTCTATAAATCCCAAAATGTTCCACTTGTTTTAAGCGCAAGCATAACGCAGATATTGAACTCGTTGGACAGTAACTGATTAGTCGATTTTCCAGCGAGCAGTAGCCGCCAAATTAATTTGACCCTTCTCACCGCTTAATAGAGCGAGATATCCTGCGATGGCGATCATAGAGCCATTGTCTGTACAATACTCTATTCTGGGAATGTAGGTAGTCCATCCCAATTCAACTGCCTTTTCTTCAAGTGCTCTTCTTAGCCCAATATTTGCCGAAACACCCCCAGCAAGTGCTATGTGCTCTAGGTTTTGTTCATTGGCCACTTCTATCAATTCCTTCATGAGAATTTCAATGATGGTATACCTCACAGAAGCGCACAAATCTTCGATGTTCTTCTCAACAAAATCAGGGTCTTTGCGTCTGTTTTTCTCGATGTAATTGAGAATATTTGTCTTCAGTCCGCTGAAACTAAAATTATGACCATCAACTTTTGGCCGCGTAAAAGTATGAGACAGTGGATTACCTTTCTCAGCGAGGCTGTCCACTTCAGGGCCGCCAGGATAAGGTAGCCCCATCATTTTTGCGGCTTTGTCAAATGCTTCTCCTGCCGCATCGTCGATTGTTTCGCCTAGAATGTGAAATGAATCGGTCGCATCCACTCTTAAAAGCTGCGTATGTCCGCCACTCACCGTAAGACACAAGAATGGAAACGGTGGAGCAGGGCTTCCATCATCAATAAAATGAGCCAAAACATGAGCCTTCATATGGTGAATCGGTAAGGCGGGAATATCTAGAGATTGAGCCATGCTCTTGGCAAACGAACTACCGACTAGAAGAGAGCCAAGGAGGCCTGGGCCGCGGGTGTAAGCAATTGCGGATAATTCTCTGGGGCTAATATTGGCCTTCTTCAAAGCCGCGTCTACGACGGGAATTATACTCTTCTGATGCGCTCTTGAGGCCAGCTCAGGAACCACTCCGCCGTAAGCTTCGTGAATGGTTTGAGTAGATGTCACATTAGATAGAATTTTATCATTTTTGATGACCGCAGCAGCGGTGTCATCGCAAGAAGACTCAATTCCCAATACAATAAAAGGCTCTATGTCGTCCAAAGGTGGGTATGTTGTGTTAATTTCGCAAAATTACAAGATTACGACAATTAGAAAACTCAAAAAAATAGCGATTGGATTAGGGATCATGATTCTCTTGGTCGTGCTTTTTTTAGCCCTTGCGCTTAAGTCGAGTTTTGTTCAAACTAGACTCGCTCGAGGAGCGGCTAGTTACCTTTCGGGAAAATTGAATGCAGAAGTTCAAGTCGACAAATTGGATTTTAGACCATTCAATGGCTTTACACTGAAAGGCTTCTTGATAAAAGACCAAAGAGCTGATACCTTAATTTTTGCAGAATCACTCGAAACGGAAATCGAAAGACTCGATTTTGGTGCGGGCATTTTTTCCTTCGAAAAACTGAACCTTTATAAGGCGCGTTTTTTCCTGTATCAAGTAGACTCTTCAGGCACCACGAATTTAGATTTCCTAGTAGATTTCTTTCAATCAGAAAAGCCTAAAGAAAATCGAAATACCTCTATTTCTTTATTAGTTCAGTCTGTAAATATCGAAGATTCTCAATTCGCTTATGAAAATCTCTTTGGTCAGAACGTCGATAATGGAATTGATTTCAACGACGTTAAAATTAGATCAATAAATGCCCAGTTTAAAAATTTCAGATTAGCAGGAGATTCACTTAAAATAAAAATTGACCAACTTGTTTTCAACGAGCAGTCAGGTTTTGGTATTACAGATTTCCAATCAAAATTGAAAATAGACTCCACTGGAGTCTTTGCAGAACAAATGTCGATTAGGACTGCAAATAGCGATCTTCAAGGCAGAGTAGCATTGCTTCACGATTCCTTAGCAAATTATTCAGACTTCATCAATTCGATAGAGTGGGACGCTGAATTTTCTGCGAGCCAAGTTGACTTGCAAGATATCGGCTATTTCACAGAGACGCTATATGGAGTTGATTTGGATTTGGTTGTTTATGGTTTGATCAATGGCCCCATTTCTAACCTTAATGGCAGGCGAATGCTCATAATGGCGGGAGATCGAACTGTTCTAAGAGGCGATATTGATCTTACGGGCTTGCCTGACTTTGAAAACACCTTTGTTGATTTTAGAATTGGGGAACTAAGAACGGATTACCAAGATTTACTCAAGATTGGAAAATCCCTTCCTATTGAAGAGTCTTTTGCGGAGGCATTACCCATTGAAATAGATCGAGCTGGTGATTTGATGTACACTGGTCTGTTTACTGGTTTCCCTCAAGATTTTGTGACGTTTGGAATATTGAAAACTGATGTC
>Ga0222668_1000374_pt1 | contig 29697 bp, 23 predicted proteins | sample AntAcemetagen728_FD_179823 | JGI IMG/M metagenome (GOLD analysis project Ga0222668, IMG submission 179823) | Saline water microbial communities from Ace Lake, Antarctica - #728 | ecosystem: Environmental > Aquatic > Non-marine Saline and Alkaline > Saline | place: Antarctica: Ace Lake... | reverse complement strand
TCACTCAATGTGGCGGTAAATCACTATACTACCACTTACCGCCACATTGAGTGATCCCTCTCCTGGCAACTGAATCACATGGTGACAACGTTCCAAAATTGGGGCGGGTAAGCCATTATCCTCTGCACCTAATAAATAAGCTCCCCGAGGAGGGTGCACAAATGTACGAATTGCTTGTGAATTTCCGTCCATTTCAATCCCCACCAATTGTGTTGAATAGGGGAGTGCTTTATAAAAATCATCAAATGTATCATACCTATAAAACGGTATTTTAGACCATGTTTTAGCAGTGTCTGAAGGTTGATGCTTGTATTTTCCGTCTATTATAAAAATGAATGATGCGCCTAAAACAAATGCCGTTCGCCATAAAGTTCCTATGTTGTGATGGGTTTTAGGTTGATAAATCCCTATCCCAAAAAAGGATTCTTCATCTATAGACCACTGCCTTTTCATTCGCTTTCACCTGTATCTTGACTCACCTCCTGACGGTGATAGGTTTCTGCATATAATCCATTCAATTCCATTAAGCTTGCATGTGTACCCACTTCAACCACCTTCCCCTCATCCAATACCATTATCTTGTCCGCATATTTTAGACTCGATATTCGGTGGCTGATAATAATTGCCGTTTTTTCTTTTAAATCACTGCGAATAGCTTGTAAAATAAATTCTTCCGTTTCATTGTCTACAGCGGATAAACAGTCGTCAAAAATTAAGATGTCTGGTTTTTTAATTAGCGCTCTAGCAATTGATAGACGTTGTTTTTGTCCGCCCGATAAATTGATGCCACGCTCACCTAATAAGGTTTCGTATTGATCCGGGAAATTCATGATTGAATCGTGTATTCCAGCATTTTTTGCCACTTGGATAAGTTGGTCTTCCGAAATCTGATCCGATTTTGCACCGAAAATTATATTATTTTTAATCGTATCAGAGAAAAGAAAATGCTCCTGTGGAACGTAACCTAATAAATTTCGCCAACTGTCTAAATTGACTGCTGAGAGGTCTTGGTCGTCAATCAGTATTGTTCCACTCGTCGGGTCTAACATGCGCATAAATAAATAGGCAAGTGAAGATTTTCCCGAACCCGTGCGTCCAATTACCCCAATTGTTTCTCCTTTATGAAGTGTGAAATTGACTTTTTCAAGTGCAGTAACACCTGAATTATCATAGGTTAAATGAACATCCTTAAACGTAATCTTTGAATCGAACTTTAATGTTGTTGCAGCCGACTCGTTTAAGTCGATATCAGGCATTTCATTCAAAAATTCATTGATCCGTGTTTGGGAGGCAGAAGCACCCTGAACGATCGAAGTCACCCATCCAACTGATGCGAATGGCCATGTGAGCATGTTTACATAAATCACAAATTCAGCAATTTCTCCCGGATCAATGATGCCATCTTTCGCTTGCGTACCGCCAATATAGATGGTAAGTATGGTGCTAATTCCGATTAGGAGCAGAATCGTAGGCATGAAAAATGCGTTTGTTTTGGCCAAACTCATAGAATTGGCTTTGTACTTTTCAGCCTCTCGCGCAAATCTACTTTCAACGTCTCTTTCTTTTACATGCGATTTGATGATGCGTATCCCTGAAAAGGATTCTTGAACAAAAGTAGATAAAAAGGATTGTTGAAATTGAACGCGTTCATTTTTACGATTCAAGACACGGCTCACAAAATAAATCAAAATAGACATGATTGGTAAAGGAATCAATACATAAAGTGTCAATTCAGGATTTTTGGAAATCATCTTGTACAAGACCAATCCAAATAGGGTAATTAGGTTGAAGGTGTACATAATGCCTGGTCCCAAATACATTCGAACTTTTGAAACGTCTTCACTGATTCTATTCATCAAATCTCCCGTCGCATTTTTTTTGTAGAAATTGAATGTCAAAAGCTGGTAGTGATTGTAAATTTCATTCTTGAGATCATACTCGATAAAGCGCGACATGATAATGATTGTTTGTCGTGTAAAGAATAAAAAGAGTCCTTTTAAAACCGAAAGAAGCATGTAGAAACCTGCAAAAGAGAGGGCAATCCAAACGATTCCTTGAATTAATGATGGATCACGGTTGATTAATTGCTGATTAATTTTATTAATGGCATCTCTAACAATTTCAGGTTGTTGCACAGCAAATATATTCGAGATTAAAATGAAAATTGATCCAAAGATCAGCCTCCATTTATACTTGACCAAATATTTATTTAAATAGAATAATGATGACATCTAAAAATTAGTACTTTTGTAGCGCAAAAATCGCGTGCAAAGTTACGATTAAAGATTCAGTTATAAAGAATCTGTTTCGACAAATATTTTGACAGGTAATGATTGTGAGTAGTTCAATATATAAAATATACACGCCAGCGATTGAGGGCATTTTTAAAGGTATCACAGATTAAAATTAAAACCTCCTTAAAACATGTTTGAAGTAAAAGAAATTAAAGACACCGAATTGGCAGAAAATCCAGTAATCGAAAGAATGTCAAAGTATGACCACGAGCAATTGTTATTTTGTAATGATAATGCAACTGGTTTAAAAGCAATTATTGCTGTACACAATACAACGCTCGGTCCAGCATTGGGTGGGACGCGTATGTGGAATTATACAAACGAATTAGAGGCACTAAATGATGTATTGCGGTTGTCGCGCGGTATGACCTACAAAAATGCAATTTCTGGACTTAATTTAGGTGGAGGAAAAGCCGTTATTATTGGAGATTCACGTGTTCAAAAAAATGAAGCTTTGATGCGTAGATTTGGAAAATTCGTTGAATCATTGGGTGGGAAATACATCACAGCAGAGGATGTTGGAATTTCAACAAATGATATGGTTTGGGTGAATATGGAGACAAATAATGTCGTCGGTCTTCCTGGAAAAAGTGGAGACCCTTCTCCTGTAACAGCATATGGCGTGTACATGGGGATGAAGGCAGCTGCAAAACTTCAATTTGGATCCGACTCTTTAACGGGTAAAAAAGTGGCTGTGCAAGGTGTTGGTCACGTAGGTGAGTATTTGGTGGCTTATTTAGCGAAAGAAAATGCGGATATTTATATCAGTGATATTCATGAAGAAACGCTTCAAGCGGTAAGTGGAAAATATGGTGCAACAATTGTTGGATTGAATGAGATTTACGGAATTGATATGGATATCTACGCTCCGTGTGCTTTAGGCGCAACGGTGAATGATGATACGCTATCTCAGTTGAAGTGTTCAATCATTGCAGGAGCAGCAAACAATCAATTAAAAGATGAAACGATTCACGGTGAAATCGTAAAGGAAAAAGGAATTATTTACGTTCCCGATTTTATGCTGAATGCAGGAGGTGTTATCAATTGTTATGCAGAGGTAAAAGGCCTAACTGCTGAATGGGCAATGGGCAAAGCCGAAGATATTTACAATACAACTTTATCAATTATTAATCGATCCATTAGTGATAATGTGCCGACCTATAAGATTGCTAACAAAATGGCTGAAGAGCGCATAGCATCTATAGGAAGGGTAAAATTACCAATGTAGAAAAAACAGAATGCTAAACAGACGTCATTTACGTATAAAAGTTCTTCAAGTTCTTTACGCTTTTTTTCAAACTGAGGATGAAGACATCCTAAAGTCAGAAAAGCAATTATTGTCATCAATCGATCATATGTACGATTTGTACCTTTGGTTTTTATTGTCTTTTGAAGAAATTCATCAGTTTTCGGAGCAACGCATTGAAGATCGATTGAAAAAAGTAAGACCAACAGAGGACGATTTAACCCCGAATCGAAAGTTCGTTAATAATGCTATCTTTAATCAGTTGATTTTAAATAAAGATCTGAAAAAAAGAGCAGAAGAACGAAAGGTGAATTGGGTTGGTGCTGTTGAGAATGACCTCATGAAAAAATTATTCTTACATGTGGTTGATTCAGAACTTTACACATCATATATGAGTACTGAAGAGTCTTCTTTTGAGGAGGATCGACAATTCGCAGTTGAACTTTTCAAAAAAGAGATTGCGAATTTTGAGCTTATTCATGATTTTTTTGAGAATAAAAGTATCTTTTGGTTAGACGATATCGACCTCATGTGTTCTATGGTTTTGAAAACAATCAAACAAATGGAGGAAGGGGATAGTGAGTTTAAACCAATGCTCGATTTGCATAAAGATGAAGAGGATGAATTGAATTTTGTTAAGAAATTGATTCGTGAAACAGCTAAGATGGATGATGCAAATACCAAGGTCATTGATGAATTAACACAGAATTGGGAGCTAGACCGTATTGCCAAAATGGACATTATTCTGCTGAAAATGGCAATCACAGAGTTAAAGGTTCACCCTTCTATTCCAAAAAAGGTTACACTTAACGAATATATAGAAATCTCTAAGTTTTACAGTACACCAAAGAGCCAAGTTTTTATCAACGGTATCCTTGATAAAGCAATTACTCTCCTTGAGGAACGTGGTGAACTGAAAAAATCAGGACGTGGTTTAATTAATTAAAAATAGATCTAATGAATAAATTATTTTTTGGAGCAATTATTTCTTTAACAATCGCCAGCAGTTGCACAACTAATTCTGGCGTTAATCTTGAAGAGCGTAAACAAGAATACGCACAATATGTAGATGAACCTTCTGAAATTACGTTTGAAGAAACGGAGTATAATTTTGGGACAGTAGTGGACGGGGACATGGTAAAACATACATTTAAATTCACAAATTCTGGAGATAAGGAGCTTGTCTTATTGGATGTGAAATCTACTTGTGGTTGCACCGTTCCTGAAGATTGGCCCAAGCAACCAATTGCCCCAGGTGAAAGCGGTGAAATAAAGGTAATTTTTAATTCAAATAACAAAGTTGGTGCTGTAAATAAAGGCATACGAGTAGAAGCAAATACAAATCCTTCAGTGACCACAGTTTCGATAATCGGAACCGTAACGGCGGCTGAATAACTTAATCAATACGTTAGAAAATATGAAAACTCAAATGATATTATTACAAGACGCTGCACCGGCTGGTGGTGGCGGAGGAATGCAATTGGTAATGTTCGGTTTAATCGGACTTGTTTTTTACTTCTTTATGATTCGTCCTCAAATGAAACGGACAAAAGAAGCTAAATTGTACCGTGAAAGTATTGCAACAGGAGATAAAGTGGTAACCATTGGAGGTATTCATGGTAAAGTATTGGAAGTTTCTGATACAACACTTTTAATTACCAGCGAAGGAACTAAACTGCGTATCGAAAAATCTGCAGTTAGCCCTAATCCAATGGATCAATTGGGTAATGCTAAAAGCTAAATAAAACAGTTGTACTAGAAACCGTCTGGATTCATTTCAGGCGGTTTTTTTTATGTGTTTTAGTGCTGAATTTCGATCGTGAATTGTCGTGTATAATCACCTGCGATCAAACGTAAAAAGTATAAACCATTTTCAAGGGTCTCAAGATTAACTTCGTTTTGCCCTGCGGTTAGTTGTCCTTCAAGTAGCAGTTGCCCCGCTGTATCGAATACCTGAAAGGCGGTAAAGTTTGTGAGGGTTGAAGCTTCTATATGGAGCTTTCCATTTGTCGGATTTGGAAAAAGGAGGATTTTTTTTGCATCCAAAACGGTTGGTGTCAACCCGCCAGAAATGCAATTGTCAGGGGCCTCAATGGGAAAATCAATGAAGGAATAGGTCGTGCTTGTAATTGCCTCAAATTCATCAAAGGCTGGAATGAAGGTATCGCTAGAATAATCTTCATACATTGTATTTGTAAGACTTGAAATCACAGATATGCAACTCATTTCAAAGACCGAGTTTGTTCGCTCGAAAAAGGCGTAATGAAAATCTCCTTCGCGTTGTGTTCCGAGCAGAAAATCTTCACTATCAATATGATGGATTCTTGCAAATTCGAAAATCGGTTTCACATCTTCTAGTTGTTTCGTGATGAGAATCTCTCCGTCAACCGTTAGCTTAACACATCTGAATTTTTCGTTGCCGGAAAGGGTCAAAAGCACGTCATCACCATACATTGATAGTTCCATTTTCGAACCTGCTGATTGCTCAAAATCCAAGAATTCTTTTCCCCAATTGATTGTTCCATCTGAACTGTCTACTTTTAAAAGAAATGATACCCCTTCCGTTGTATATCCTGCCAAAAGTATCGATCCATCTGGTAACTCCACCATGGATTTAGGGATTGGATTTTCACCTATTAGATAGCGCCTCGTCCAGATTTCATCACCTTCATTTGTTAATTTAATCAGATTTACCGATTCATCACTAGACTTATAACTGTACAATTGATCACCTGAACTTAGATTGATCCAGTCCAGTCCCGAAAAATTGACCACCGGTAATACAAATCGACTCGTCTTTTTACCCCAAATAAGTTCTCCCGTGGAACTCGTTCGAACGAGGATAACATCTGCTGGTGCACCAATGACAAGTTGCAAATCGCCGCTCTCCATAAGCTCCATGCTGCCATAGCAAAAATTACTAAAGTCAGGCGGAATGCCTAGATCTATTTCTTTTGACCAAAGTATTAACCCATCTGGCGATATTTCAATCAGTCTTGCATAAGCATGCGGATCCGCATATTCCCAATACAACGAAAGTTGAAGATAGTTTCCTTCTTCGTTTTCTAAGGATGTTAAAACCCGTCCTGTTGCCGTAATTGAATTGGGAAATTTTTTTGCCCAAATCACTTGTCCTTCATCTGTCATTTTAATTAGCCCTGTCATCCAGTATACGCCAAATTCTAGATATTCACATGAAACCAAGAGATCACCTGTGGATAAAACGGCGACATCCCTGAAATTGTATTGTGAACTTAAAGGTACTTCAGTGATATAATAATTGGAGAAGGTTTGCGCCTGACTGGTTAAAATAATTAAGTTAAAAGCGAAAAAGATGTACTTTTGCATGCGAGATCGTATTGGTTAGAATAGGGACGTAAATTTCTCACAAAAGGTTGAACATCAAAAAAAAGGCTTTCCACATTTAGCGGAAAGCCCTTTATATTAACCTGTTTATTCTTTATTTTAGTACAGCTATTTTTTCTGTGTACACTCCGTTTTCTGTTTGGATAGCAAAAATATATTGACCATTTGAAAGGTTGGAAATATCAATCGTTTCTTGCGCGGTTTGCACTCTTCCGGTTAAAACTTCTTTGCCAGATAAATCAGTAATGGTATAATTGGTGTTAACCAAAGTCTCATCCATTTGAATCGTAATCAAATTGCCCGCTGGATTAGGATAAATCGAAAGGATTGATTCTTCTTCCATTTCAGTTGACAAATAAACATCACACGCGTAACGCACTTTTAATTGCAAATCATTTAAAACGATCTCAATTGGCGATTCATCAGTAAAGTCTGCAGTGAAGGGATCAAAAACTTCTTCATTTACAACGCCTGCATAGTCAATTGTAGTGATTGGATCTCCTGCTACAATTTTACACGATTCAGTCATGAGATCCCCCGTTCTATGAATCATTCCGTAGTGATTAGACCCAACTAGTGAAGCCCCGTAATAATAAATTTCAGATTCAGATGCTACTTCAATTTTGTTGTAGTCAAAAACCAATTCACTACCAACCATTGTATTTGTTACTTCTCCACCCGCATCTAATTCAAGAATATATTGAACGTTTGCATTTGTGGTATAGTCAAGGATGATACTTTCTCCCATTACGGTTAAATGTGATTTGGATAAAAGTCCCATTGCTCCGCCACCTACAAATGTTTTGACCCAATTGATCGAACCATCTTCATCTGATAATTCCATGATATGCGGCACATAGTCTACAAATCCTGCAATCAGAATGTTTCCATTTGGAGAGCGAGCGATTGTTTTACCATGTGTATACCCGCCGATACTATAAGTCTTATTCCACATCAATTCTCCTTCTTCACTGTAACGTAATAATGAGAAGTCATTTTCAGCTTTACTTGCGCACATGCCGCCATCTCCAGGAACAGCGAGCCATTCAAAACCAGGGTTTTTACCTCCTTCATCTGGCGGTCCCATAGCTGAACGTCTTCCCCAAATCATTTCACCACTCGCATTTGTCTTTAAGACAATGACTTCGTCATAAACAGCAATCATCATTTGTAAATCTCCAGAAGGTAAAATGAAGAGCTTGTTGACAGTGTAAGATGTTGTTGCATTATAGCCGAAGTCATATTCTTTTGACCAAAGCATTTCTCCGTCTGAAGAGATTTCAGATAAGATGGCACGCATATTATTCGTTCCTTCTTCTTTACTTAATCCCCACAAATAATAATTTCCAGCTCCATTTTTAACGACTTCAAATGTACATCCCGCAAGAGATACCGGAATTTCCAGTGTTTTTGACCATAAAACAGCTCCGTCGTGATCTATTTTCATAATCCCTGCAGTCGGCATGCCACCAGACATTAAATCGTATCCAGCCAATAAATTACCATCTTCAAGTGTGGAGAGGTCGCGAACGACTATGAAGTCTGTTTCGCCTGAAGGCTCGTAAAAAAGTGAGAAATCTTGCGCCAATAAAGGGGAACTGGCGCAAATTAAGGCCAAGGTGTATAAAATTTTTTTCATAAATGGTTATTTAGTTGTGTTTAACAGAGAACGTCATTAAATAAGATTATGCCTTATTTTAAAATGCCTTTCATTCAGTTAGTTGTGCCGAAATATACATAAAATATTGGATATCAATGGCCTATTTATTGTAAAAGGGGGAAGAAATAATGCTCCTACGGCCTTTCGAAAAAGGTTAAAACTCAACATCTAGGTTGAATAGCTTTCGAAATTTATCAAGAGAAGTATTCTCTTCTGCTAGTTTTTCGTAAATACCTCTACTGTCTAAAATTTGTGTTTTTGGGGCTTCAACCATGGCATAGTGCAAACCGATCGAATAATTACGCAATTGCTTTCGAATAAAACCGAGTAGTTCCACTTTTTCTTTTTCAATTTCAGCTGCCTGAACGCTATTCAATAGTTCAAGTTGAATTTGATAATCAGACGACATGGTCATCTTAGATTGAAGTGTAGAGTAGAGGCTGTCTTTTTTATTGCGTTTAACTTCCAAGCAATAGGATTTCCAAACGTGTTCTAGCGCCTCAAAAGTAAAGGGTTCAACAAGATCGGGTAGATGTTCGTCAGATTGGCTATTGGATTTTTTTTGAACAGGATTAAGCGTGTCTTTTATGCCAATATTGGTCGTAGAAAGTTGTCCCGTTGGCGCAGCGACAATTTTACGAACTGGAGCGGCGCTCGTACCAACTGTTGGACGCGGATTGATTGCTCGAGCAGCAATTGGTGAACCGGCAGAGGTGGTATTCGTGTTTTTCGCCTTTACTTGCCCTTCATAGGGTAAAATTAATATGTCTTTGTACGAAAGGATCACTGCTTTGTTTTAAGCAAGGCTTGTATTGAACATAATTTCATTAAAGCAATTTCTACACTCAGTCGCTTGTTCTTACTTGCACGATAGTGAATGTCGGTGTCTCGCAATAAATCGAGTGCGAGAACAATAAAAGCTTGTGAACTCAATTTGGATTGCTCAAGGTAAAGTTCTTTAATCTCTGTCGGAACTTCAATCAGTGAGAGTGTCGCTTGATCTTTACAGACAAGAAGGTTACGTAAATGTTCTGAAAGTCCGAGAATGAACTGACTTCCATCAAATCCTTTTGCTAATATTTCATTGAAGATTAATAGGTTGTCTGGAATTTTTTCATCTAATGCTGCAGCGATCACTTTGAAATAATAGTCGTAATCAAGCACGTTCAAATTTTCTAATACGGCCTCGTATGTTACGTTTTGATTACTAAAGGATACAATTTGGTCAAAAATTGAGAGTGCATCACGCATAGCTCCATCCGCTTTCTGTGCAATGACATGAAGCGCTTTTTCGTCGACTTTTATTTTTTCATTTGTCGCAATGGATTGAAGTTGACCCACGATTGCATCAATTTGAATACGGTGAAAGTCAAAGATTTGACAACGCGATAAAATCGTTGGCAAAATTTTGTGCTTTTCTGTAGTGGCAAGAATGAAAATCGCATGCTTAGGAGGTTCTTCTAACGTCTTAAGAAAGGCGTTAAATGCACTTGATGACAACATGTGAACCTCGTCAATGATAAAGATCTTGTGATTTCCAATTTGAGGTGCAATTCGTACCTGATCAATTAAGTTCCTGATGTCATCCACTGAATTGTTAGATGCCGCATCCAGCTCCAATATGTTAAAAGAATGTCCTTCATTAAAGGAGGTACACGATTCACATTGATTACAAGGCTCGATATCGGTACCTAAATTTGAACAATTAATCGTTTTCGCTAAAATTCGCGCCGTTGTTGTTTTTCCAACTCCTCTTGACCCAAAAAAGAGAAAAGCTTGCGCTAGATGATCATTCTTTATAGCGTTTTTTAAGGTTGTCGTGATGGAGGATTGTCCAACGACAGTATCAAAGGTTTGTGGTCTATATTTTCGTGCTGAAACGACAAAATTGCTCATAGAAATACTTAAAGGACAAATATACAAGAATCCTTAAGCCTTCTCGCTCTAATCGTTCAGGTTTTTTCAACAAATTGCTATGATTCGCGATTTGTATGGAGCAGATGTATTCAATAATGGTGAACGTAAGCGTCTAAATCAGCTCATCAATCCGATAATGCTCAATAAATAGGTTCAAAACTTCATTTTTTCCTTTGTTCTTCGGATAATAACCCTATCTTTGCGCTCTAATTAGCCAAAGCAGAGTGTGGAGGCGAGCAAAATTAAAATTTTTTATATGAATAGGTACGAAACTGTTTTCATTCTAACTCCCGTTTTGTCTGAAGAACAGACAAAGGAAGCAGTAAAAGTGTATGAAGATTTTATCACCTCCAATGGAGGAGCGATTAAACACAAAGAATTTTGGGGCCTCAAAAAAATGGCTTACCAAATTCAGAAAAAATCGAATGGCTTTTACAATCTTGTTGAATTTGAAGCTCCTGGTGATTTGATCCAGCGACTTGAAGTTGCGTTTAAACGTGACGAGCGAATCATGCGATTCTTAACTGTGCGAATGGAGAAAGATCACGTTGCATTTGCTGAGAAAACAAGAAATGCTGCAAAAGCATAATTCACAAAGTGTTTAATTAAAAAAAAGAATTAAAATGTCAAATTCAGAGATTAGATATTTAACTCCCATTAGCATTGAGATTAAGAAGGAGAAATATTGCCGTTTTAAGAAAAGCGGAATCAAATATGTGGATTATAAAAATCCAGATTTCTTGTTGAAGTTCATCAACGAACAAGGTAAAATTTTACCAAGACGTGTGACTGGAACATCACAAAAATTTCAGAAAAAAGTAAATAAGGCTGTGAAACGTGCTCGTCACCTTGCTATCCTTCCTTATGTTGCCGATTTAATGAAATAATCTTATTGTTGAATTTAAATTCCCTTGTAATGGAAATCATATTAAAAAAGAACGTAGACAAGCTAGGATATAAAGATGAAGTGGTAACTGTAAAGAACGGATATGGAAGAAATTTCCTTATTCCTCAAGGTTACGCTGCTCTAGCTACAGAATCAGCAAAGAAAGCGCATGCTGAAGTGATGCGCCAACGTGCTCACAAAGAATCTAAAATTAAAGACGAAGCGCTTGCTATTGCCGCTAAATTGGAAGGATTAACTATTGCAGTTATCGCGAAAGTTGGTGAAAATGGTAAAATCTTTGGATCTGTTAACACAGTAGGTATTTCGGATGCATTGAAGGCTCAAGGTATTGATATCGATCGTAAATCGATTAAAATGACTGAAGAATCAATTAAAGAAATTGGTACTTATGAAGCTGTTGCAAACCTTCACAAAGAAGTGAAACAAACGTTCCACTTTGAAGTAAAAGGTGAGTAATTAATTTTTTTTATAGCTAAAACCGTCTGAGATTTTCTTAGACGGTTTTTTTATGCCGTCGTGCGAATAAAATGCATGGCTAGAAGAATAGAATCTGAATAATTCTGTATATTAGCTTCTGTGACCAATAACCGAAGCAAAGACTATTTTTTTTCACCTGTGCTATGCGAATGGTTTCAGCGGTCTACCCTTTGTATCGTGTTTTTTCTTTCGTCTTTTCCTGCTTTTGCCCAAGATCCTGAAAAAAGCGATAAAGTTGATTCCTTAATCGTTCGCCTTTCCGAATTGAATCAAAGTCCCGAAAAAGTGGATGTACTGAATCAAATTACTGCAATCTTTCAATATTCTGACGCGGATAAGGCCAAAGAATATGGATTACTTTCGGTAAAACTTGCGCGAAAAATTGAATACAAGGAAGGTGAGATGAAGGCGCGTCTTTTGCTTGGTCAAATTTTCCTTTTTCTCAATGTGAATGTGGTTGAGGCTTTTAATAATATGAATCAGGCTATGAAATTGGCGGTCGCATTAGACGACAAAAATGTTCAAGGCAAATTGCTTGAAGATATGGGGTTCATGTCCGCTTCTGTTGGTGATTATCAGGAAGCGATTCAATATTATCACCTCTCTCTTATGTTGGGTGAGAACAGGATGCAGATTTATAAAAAACTTGATATCTACGGTCGAATAGCAGAAAATTACATGTTAATCGGCGACACTTCAAGAGCAATTTTTTATTATCAGCGTGTACAGAGTCATCCGGATATTGATGAATTTAGTGATTCAAGTCAAGTAATTTCAATTTTTTTAGCGGATTACTATATCATAAAGGGAGAATATCAACAATCGTTGAAGTATGCTAAAAAAGGAATGGAGATTGCCCAGCGCGACAACAATAATGTTTGGATATCTTATATCTATTCTTATATAGCGGGTTTACAATTAAAACAAGGTGATTTTCATCAGGCCATTGAGTCTGCTCAAAAAGGACTTCGTATAGCTTCGACCTTTCACTATAATAAAGAACGATCTGATAATTTAACTGTCCTCTCGCAATCATACTATGAAGTTGGAGATTTTCAAAATGCAGCGAATTATATAGTGCTCGCAAGAAACCTAAACGATTCGATCTATAAATTAGGTGAAGAAAGCCGCAAAAGTCAGTTTAAAACAGTCCTTGAAGAGCAACTTAGAAAGCAAGAAAAAGAGAATGCAATTGCCCGGCTGAGAGAAAAACATTTGCAATCAGAAAATGATAAATTACTCATTCGTTCGATCGCTTTAGGCTTAATCATTACTTGTTTTTTCCTTTTTGTTCTCTATCGCCGCCTCATCAAAGGTTCGAAACTATACGACCAATTAAAATATCAAAAAGAAGAACTCCAAAAATTGTCAATTGTGGCGGCCAATATCGAGCAGATGGTCATGATTGCCGGAAAAGATGATCGAATTGAATGGGTGAATAAGGCTTTTGAATTGAAATTTGGATTCAAACAAAGTCAGGCTGTTGGCAAGACGCCTTATGAACTGCTTGGCGGACAGTTGACCGATAAAGAGCAAGTTAAACAAATGAATCGTAAAATCTTTGATGAAAAGATTGCTTTTGAGTCAAGACTTACCCAATATGCAAGTAATAATGTGCCTTTTTTAACACGCTTACACATTACTCCCATTCTAAATGAAGAAGAAAACCTAGATCGATACGTAGTTATCTCACACGATATTACAGAAGAGCAAAAAGTAGCGCAAGAACTGTTTGAACTTTCGCTTGTGGCGAGTAAAACAACAAATTCTATCGTGATTTTTAATATGTCCAAAGAAATAATTTGGGTAAATGACGGCTTTATAAAATTAACAGGACTCGAATCTGAATATGTGGTGGGTAAGAAAATTGGTGAAATCTACAATGGAACCGCTATTTCTGAGGATGATCAAAATCAAATAGATCAACTTTATTCATCAGGTAAACCTTTTACAATTGAGCAAAACAGTATCAATCGTAATACGAATAATACATATTGGATTTCAATCAATGTGACGCCAATCTATAACGAAAGGGGCGAGCAAGTAAAATATATTAGTGTGGCTACCGATATATCAGACATTAAGCAATTGGAGGAGCAATACGAAAGATTGGTAGAAGGATCTACTGATATGATCTATGAGATTAATGTCGAAGGAAGGTTTGTTTTTGTAAATGATTTAATGTCGGATGCATTGGGTTATTCAAAGGAAGAAATTAAACAAACCCATTTTCTAAGTTTGATTGATCAACGTGATAAGGATCGCGTAGATGAACATTATAAAAATCAAGTCCGTAATCATCAACAAACTTCCTATATTGAATTTCGAACAATAACCAAAGAAGGTAAGTTGATGTGGGTTGGACAGCGCGCCAGAATTAAATGGAATTTGACGGGCGATAGAATAGTTGGTTTTAGTATCGTTACAAGGGAGATTACAGATCAAAAATTGGTTGAAGAAAATTTAATTAAAACGTATGATAATGCGCGATTGTTGAGTGAAATTGGCTTGCAAATTACCGCTACGCATTCAATCCCTGAAATTATTGACCAAGTTTATGATAATATCAATAAATTGATGGACGCAGCAATATTTGGTATCGCAATTCCAGATAAGTCGCATAAAAAACTCGTTTTCCCTCATCTTCTTGAAAAGGGTCGTCCGCTGGACAATTTATCCTTTGATTTAGATGATGATTCTCGCTTGGCCACTCTCTGTTTTAAAGAAAACCGAGAAATTATAATGGGAGATTTTAATACAGAATTTCCCAATTTTATCGCTGGAATCGAATACGTTGACCCAATAGCTGGTGAGCAATCCTTATCAATTATCTATCTACCACTTGTGATTCGCGGTAATGTGATCGGCGTAATTACTGTTCAAAGTTTTGAGAAAAATGCTTATGATGAATATCAAGTGAGTCTGGTGAAGAGTTTAGCAAGTTTTGTCGCAATTGCAATGGAGAATGCTGGACTTTACGAAAATATGGAAGACCAAATTGCGAGAAGAACACTTGAAGTTCGTAAGCAAAAAGAAGAATTGGAGGTAAATTATTTCAATACTCGGATGCTGAGCGACATAGGACAATTAATTTCTTCTTCTCTCGATCTCGATAAAATTTTCCACCTCTTATACGAAAAAGTAGGTTTGTTGATGGATGCTGAGATTTTCGCGGTCAGACTGTATGACGAAGAGGCGAACCAGATTCATTTTCAATACACAATCGAAAAAGGTTTGAGGTGCAAGCCTTTCAGTATCTCAATGAATGAAGTGGATAATTATAATGTATGGTGCATCCAAAATAGAAAGGAAATTTTCCTAAATGACAATCGAAGCGAGTATCATAAATACGTGAAGGAAATTCAGGTTCTTCAGGGGGAAATGCCAAATTCATTGCTCTTTTATCCCATGATTGTCAACGATAAAATGGTGGGCATCATTACGATTCAAAGTTTTAAATTCAATGCTTATCAAAACTATCATCTTGATATCCTTAAGACCCTGGCATCTTATATCGGAACGGCCATTGAAAATGAGAAGCTATATGCTACCCTAGAGGAAAAAGTGAAACTTCGTACAGAAGAATTAGAACAGAAAAATAGCGATATCACAGCAAGTATCAATTATGCAAAAAGACTGCAGAAAGGGATCTTACCCGACAAAAGTTTTATGCATCAGCTCCTGACGGATTCCTTCGTTTATTTTAAACCGAAAGATATTGTAAGTGGTGATTTTTATTGGGTGGACCGAACACAGAATAAGATTCTTTTTGCTGTAGTGGACTGCACAGGACACGGTGTTCCAGGAGCAATGATGAGTATTATTGGAAGAAATTTATTAGATCAAGCTGTAAATGAAAAAGGTCTCACACTTCCATCTCAAATCCTGAACTTTTTACAAGTGGGTTTGTCATTGGCTTTTGGTCAAACTGCTGATCGTAAAGCAGACCTTTTTGATGGAATGGACCTCGCTTTATGTAGTATTGATTTGCAAACCAATATACTCGAATTTGCAGGGGCAAATAATTCGTTATACCTGATTCAAGATGATGAAATGATTGTCTTGAAAGGGGATCGAATTGGAATTAGTTTGGAATATGAAATCTCACATTTTTATACCAATGTTGAAATAGAAATAAAAAAAGGAGACGTGATTTATCTTTCATCAGATGGTTTTCCCGATCAATTTGGCGGTCCCCGACATAAAAAGTATACGTATAACCGAATGGAGGAACTTTTCAAGAAAATCTATAAACTTGATATGGAAGAACAATTGGTAATTGTGAAAAATCAAGTCACGGAATGGCGAGGAGAAAGGGATCAAACGGACGATATCTGTGTCATGGGCGTTCGCATCACCTAATAAAAAATGCCCACCTTATATAAGATGAGCATTTCTCGTTGATTGATAATGTGTCTTAGAAGCTGGCCTTCAATGAGAAAATCAAATTCCTCCCGGGCGCAACAATTCCCGAACTATAAGAGCGGTAACGCTGATCTGTTAAGTTTTCAACTCCTGCACTCAAAAGTAGAAAACTATTGATCTTATAGGCGGCTTTTAAGTTGATCGTATACCATGCCGGTGAATACGGATTTCCATCACCGTCTATAGCGTAGATATAATCCTTACTTTGTTCCTCTGCAGGTAATTGGATGAATGACTTTTCTCCCGAATATTGACAATTTAGTTCGAATCGCAGATCCTTATACGTATAGGTCATTCGCGTAATTCCAAACCATGGCGCGGCGTGTCTCGAAGGACTCACCATCCCATTATCCAATTCTTCCTCTCCTTTTTGATAATTGAATCGACTTGAAAGTCCAAATCCAGATTTTAGTGAAAGACTAAAACCGGTCTGAATTCCAAAGACTGTTGCTGTAGCCGCATTTTGGATGGCTTGAACTTGACTTAATTCACCAGCATATTCAATACTATCGGCTCCATTTAACGTGAAGTTTCTACGCACCAATGCATTATTCAGATAGGTATAATAGCCTGTAAGATCTACTTTTAAATAATCGCCAAAATATTTGGAGACACCTAATTCTCCTGAATAAGCATATTCCGCTTCTAAATTAGGATTTGGAACAACGACTGAACCAGGTTCAGAATCGAATATTTTTCCCATATCATCAACATTTGGGGAACGAAATGCAGTAGCTAAATTTGTGTTAATGACCCACTTTTCTGTCGGCTTGTACACAAGACCAAGGTTTCCCGTTAAAGCTCCGTTGTTAAGGGATGCTTCCGTAAAAGGAAGATCATAGAAAGTTGGATCAAAGACTGCGTCTACCGTAAATTGATTATAGCGCACACCCGTATTTACAATAAAATGATTGGATTGCTCGAATTGATTCGCAAGATAAGCACCATAAGATGCCCAAGTTGCTTGGGGATAGCGACTTGCTCCGTTTGTAGCTATTCCTGTGCTGATGTTTTCATCTATCCCTCTCGAAATTACATCATTCAAAACCGTTTCGATACCGTAAGAAATTGTATTTCGTTTTCCAATCGATTTGTAGAGATCAATATTTAAGGAATAGGCATAAACGGTTTCAACGCGGGTCTCTCGGTTTGGTTTATTGAAGTCCCTGCTGATTCTACTTTCTTCAAATGACTGTTGTGCTAAACGAACGGTTAATTGATCATAGAGAGGAGTTGAACGTGTGTTAGCCATACTCAAATTGTTCATCATCCATTTTTGTGGACCGTAACTCCATTCGCCATAACGGGGAAGTCCATTTTTATAGCGGATATGGCGGTCGTATCTCGAATAGGACGAAGTTTCTGAATAATGAAACCCATACTCGAAGATCCAATTTTTGGAAGGTTTAAAACGGATTTTTTGCATGAGGTTGAATTGAGAGTATCCAGTTGGATTCTGAATCCTTGGATCTTCATTGGTCACCACAACATCTGTGCTGTCTATTCGCTGAACATAAAATGGACGCAAATATTCGGAAGGTCCAAAACTTCCCATTTTTAGATCACCAAATTCATTGGATGAAAAACTCGTTAAAAAGGCCCATTTCTGAAAACCGATATTCACATCAAAATGCATGGTTTTTTCATTTGTAGCAGATGCATAACGTGTTGTCGCTGATCCGAAAATTGAGGGTTTAGCGGTGTATGAGAATTCAGGTTTTAAGGTTTGAAAACTCATAACTGCACCAATCGCATCACTGCCATACATCACCGATCCTGGTCCAAATACGATTTCCGTCCGCTCTATAGCAAAGGCGTCTAATGAAATCACATTTTGAATATTTCCTCCTCTGAAAATCGCGTTGTTCATTCGTACGCCATCAACTGTGTACAGTAGACGATTTGTTGAAAAACCACGGATCATTGGACTTCCGCCACCTAACTGACTTTTCTGAATGAATATTTCACCTGAATTGCCAAGAAGGTCGGCCGTTGTTTGCGGATTTTGAAGTGTTAACACGCGCTGATCCATATAGGCGGTGCGTGATGAGATATTCTCCGAATTTTGTCCCCACTTACTTGCAGATACTATGATTGCATCTCCACTAAATTCGAAAGGAATCAATTGGAGCGTCAAATTGCCTGACGCCAAATCGGCGTAGGATTTGACTTCTTTTTTATAACCGAATAGAAAGATTTGAATCGCTGTAGATTCGGTAAAATTTGAAAGATCGATTTGCCCTTCCGCATTTGTCATTTCAATGTAATTCGGATGATTGCTCATTAAGGAAACATCCTGCAACGGCTCTCCCGTTTGCTCGTTCACGATTGTGAGAATTTGGGCGTTAGATATTTGAATCCAACCCACCATTAATCCTATTAATAGGAGTGATTTTTTCATGTTAATAATGTTAAATAAAACATGCTCTAAAGTCTTTAAAAGTCTTTAGATTCAAACTAAATAGGTCTTACTTAGAAAGTCCTGGTTTATGATTTAACATTCCTCTGGAGGAGGACATGGGGGTGATGGGCTGAGATCGGATAAACGTTCTGTAATCGATTTGATCTCTAATTGTTCGGTGGCAAATTTTAAACAAAGATGCGATTCTGGGGGATGGAAATAGAGTGAATGCAAAAATGATTGATAGACGAATTCCCGATTCTTTTGATTTGGATTGTCCTTGATTTTGAGGTTAAAAAGATCATTTATTTTTTCCTCCACTTCACTTTCAGCTGTATCCAACCAACACCAATAGCCTTTTTGATTTTCTTCAACTGTAATTTCTACAATGTCGTAAAAACGTCCGTTCAAACTGAATTCGCGATCATCTTTCCATTTAAAAGATGGATCAAACTTCTTGTCGAACGAAATAAAAACTAATTCGGATCGGTCAAGTCCTGCAAAAATTCGCGTTTTAACACTTGAGCGTATGCTTTCCTTTTCAATTTCTAAATGCAGCGCATACCCCACAAACAAACCTAGCACGAGACAAAGCGTCACGTACATTAAGGTTTGTTTATACTGTCTAATCAGCTGCATGTCAAGGGCAAATTATTTCTTAAAATTATCAGCAACAATCAATTCTTTTGTTCCATGACCCCAGCTATAAAAACCTTCGCCAGATTTAACACCTAATTTACCAGCAGTTACCATATTAACCAATAATGGACATGGTGCATATTTATCATTTCCTAATCCTGAATAAAGGACATTCATAATAGCCAGACATACATCTAAACCTATGAAGTCAGCTAATTGCAAAGGCCCCATTGGGTGCGCCATACCTAATTTCATCACCGTGTCAATTTCTTCAACGCCCGCAACTCCTTCATTTAAAGTTATAATTGCTTCATTGATCATTGGCATCAGAATTCTATTCGCAACAAAACCAGGGTAATCATTCACCTCGACAGGAACTTTATCCAATGATTTTGAAATTTCCATGATGGTTTTTGTAACTTCATCTGAAGTAGAATACCCACGAATGATTTCAACCAATTTCATGATTGGAACAGGATTCATAAAATGCATCCCAATTACACGGTCAGGTTTACTTGTAACTGCTGCAATTTTTGTAATAGAAATAGAAGAGGTATTTGTTGCTAGAATGCAATCTGCACTCGTATTGTCATCAATATCTTTAAAAATCTTAAGTTTCAAATCAACATTTTCTGTCGCCGCTTCTACCACCAATTCGGCACCACTTACACCCGTTTTCAAATCAGTATGACAAGTGATATTCGCGAGCGTATTGTCTTTGTCCGTACTGGTGATTTTTTCTTTCGCCACCATTCGATCCAAATTAGAGCCAATTTTTGCAATTGCTCGATCTAAATTTGATTGCGAAAGATCAACGAGATTCACTTTGTAACCGTTTTGTGCAAATACATGCGCAATTCCATTTCCCATTGTTCCCGCACCAATAACTGTGATTTGTTTCATATCTTTTTTATTTAATTAGAGTCTTAAACAAAGATAGCATTTTAAGAGAAGCAAATTGAGATTTTAACAGTCCGAATGCTCGACTGCTGCATTCAAATAATAGACGCTTCATTTTTTTTGAATCTAGTCGATTGAGATTCACTAAATTTGAACCGTGGAAGAAGAGAAAGAATCTAAAAATAACGGAACGACCATTTTATTTTTGGGCGTTGTATCAGCTGTGCTTTCAATGCCGCTTTTCATTTTATTGGATAAATACTTTCCCATACTTGAGATTTGGGGCCTGCGCCTAGATCATGTTATTTTGTTTCTCGCCATCTTTTTTGCCACTTATTATTTGCTCAAGAAGTTGCGCTTGGTCGTTTATGGTATTTTAATCACAGGACTCATAGTCCTCACGATTACAAATTTTTCGAACGTTTACACTCTCGAAAATTTGTATCATGATTATTCGCAATTGCTCTATGACCTCTCTGAAAATTCCCTCCGTCAAAAATTTCAAACAAACGATACTTTCTTTAAAAAGGAAAAGGAACTCCGCGAGGCAATTGATTATAAAGACCCTGCAGTTCGAAATTATTCGACCAGTATTGCTGTAAAACACTTTCAAGAGGATGCGCACCTCTCTAAAAATAGGAAATGGGTGCAGTATTTTAGTGTCTTTAAAGAGATCTACAGTCAATGGGTTTATGTTTTTGATCCCATAAATGAGGATTACTATTCAAGTGCTTCGAATACCATTAAGCAACTGAATGATGACAACCTTTTTAAGGGGGATTGTGATGATTATTCTATCATGATGGCTGCCGCAATTAAGTCAATTGGAGGCGAGGTAAGACTCGTTCGCACCTCTTTAGTGCAGGATGGAAAAACAATTGGTCATATGTATCCAGAGGTCAAAATAGGAGATCAAAAAGATCTTGAAATGGTGGTTTACTTGCTGAAAAATGTATTTTTTATTGAAGAGTCAAAAGGGAAATCTATCTTCTATTTTGAAGACAGTAAAGGTTTTGTTTGGCTCAATTTTGATTACAACGATAATTATCCAGGTGGTAAGTACATGAGCCCTGTTCGTGAAAGCGAAATAATCATCTAAGTGGACTAAATTTTAATTTTAGTCTTGCCATTTCAAAAAGATGTCGTAAATTATTGCAAATGATTTAGGTATGGAATTGAGCAACTTTAACTTCGCCTGTCCTCATTGCCACCATACTGTTATGAAAAATGATAGTATTGAATTGGTTACCAACCGCTTATCTGGTGAGCAAGGACTGATACGTATGGACTCGAAAATTGGGAATTACTCTTTTGAGCATATTCCTCCCTTGGCCTTCACAATTGGTGAAAGCATCCGTTTTTCATGTCCTTTTTGCAAAGCAGATTTAACAGCTGAAGATTATCCAGATTATGCACTCTTGTCCATGGATATGGGGAATGGGATCAAATTTGACGTTATTTTTTCACGAATCGCCGGTAAGATAGAAACACGTATCATTACAGAGGATGGAATAGAAACCTACACGGGTTAATCAAATAATTGTTCTTCTTCTTCGGATAATAACTTTATGTTAATAGATTTATATTTCTTCCGCCTTTTTAACGAATTCCACTTACATTAGCCCAACTAATCTAACACCTGTATTGTGAAAAATTACGTCTATTTTATTTTTATTGGTTTCATTTTTGCAAACTGTTCTGGTTCTAAAGAAACAAATCAAGGAGAACATGTTCAAATTAATCCTGAATTTGCACAGTATATTTCAGCTTTTACAGGCGGAACAATCGCTTCTGATGCACCGATTAAAGTTCAGTTCAATCAACGCATTGAGCCAGAAAAGCAACTAACGGATGCTGATTTATTTGAATTATCGCCTGCAGCTGAAGGAACTGTAAGCTGGGTTGATGATCAAACTATAGCGTTTACTCCGAGTGAACCTTTGGTAGCAGGAATTCGGTACAAAGCTTCTGTTCAAATTGGAGAAATCATGGATGTGAAAGAAGACTTATCGGTCTTTGATTTCAATTTCAGAACGATTAAAAAGAATTTTAATGTTGAGATTGAACGCTTTCAATCGTATAGTGAATCCGATTTTTCTAAACAGCGACTCATTGGACAGATTTCGTTTACAGGCAGCGTAGATAGTGCAAAAGTAAATGCAATTATTTCAGCGACTCAAGAAGGTAAAGAACTCACGATTAAAACAACGAAGCAGAGCGAGAATGTATACGGCTTCACCATTGAAAATATCGAAAGAACAAACGTTCGGACAAACTTGGTTATTAGCTGGGATGGCGATCCTATGGGAATCGATAAAAGAGGAGAGAAGAAGATTAAAATTCCGGGTAAGGATGAGTTTGTTGTGATGGATTACGAAGTATTCCACGCCCCAGTTCAATACATTAAAATTCATTTTTCAGATCCTTTGAGTTCTTCTCAATTTTTAGAAGGATTGATTTATTTGAAAGAACATGATGTGACACTTGTCGCTGATGGTCAAGTGGTAATGGTTTATCCGAATGAAAGGATAATCGGAAAGGATCGACTGGAGATTTCTGCAGGCATTCAAAATACGAAAGGCGATCGATTAAACTCGAGTGAGTCTTATAAACTCTATTTTGATGACATTGCACCAGAGTTAGAACTGGTTGGAGAAGGAAATATCGTGCCTAAAACATCCAATGCCCATTTCCCTTTTTCAGCCATTAATTTATCCGCCGTTGATCTAACAATTACAAAGATCTATGAAGAGAATATGATCCAATTTTTACAAGTCAATAATTATGATGGAACGTATCAACTCAGAAGAGTAGCGCGTGAAGTTTATGAGGAACGAGTGGATTTAAATCCTGATGGAAACTTGGACTTGCACAATTGGAATAATTTTTCAATCGACTTATCAAAGTATGTGAACGTTGACCTGGGCGCTATTTATCGTGTAGAATTAAAGGCCAAAAAAGAATACTCGATTTACACTTGCTCTGATGGTGAACCGAAAGATGAATCCTTGACTCCGTTTAGTTTTACAGCTTCGAATGAGCCTTGGAGCGAGGCCGATTGGGATGGGGGCTATGATTATTATGATTACGATTATTATTATGATGATTACGACTATGATTATGAAGCGTATTATAAGGAGCGCAGCGATCCGTGTAAGGATGCCTTTTATTCAAATTTATCAATCGCTCGAAATATTCTAATTTCTGATTTCGGAATCATTGCAAAAGCAGGTGCCGACAAGTCTATGCACGTTGTTTTGACTGATCTGACGACCACAGAGCCAATTTCAGGTGCGAAAATCACTTTTTATGACTTTCAACAGCAGGTATTGGGTGAAGACAACTCGAATAGCGAGGGGATGTCAATCACGCATTTGGATCAAAAACCTTTTGTTTTGATTGTTGAAAAAGACGGTCAAAAAGGCTATCTAAAATTGAAAGATGGGGAGAGTCTATCGCTTAGTAAATTTGATGTTTCTGGAGAAACAGTGCAACACGGAATAAAAGGGTTTATTTATACCGAGCGCGGAGTATGGCGGCCTGGTGATAGTGTTTATGTTTCTTTTATGCTTGAGGATAAGGCTGATTTATTGCCGGCGAGTCACCCTGTCACTTTTCAATTGATTAATCCAAAAGGAATCGTTGTTGATGAACAAATTGCCACGCAATCACTCAATGGTCTATACGATTTTAGAACATCAACAAATCAGGAAGATCTGACAGGAAACTACAGCATTCGCGTCGGTGTTGGGAACAGATCTTTTTATAAATCCATCAAAATTGAAACCGTTAAACCGAATCGATTAAAAATAGACCTTTCGTTTAATTCTGCCATCCTAACTTCCAAAGTTGATCGAAAGGTGAACATGGAGGCCAAATGGTTGCACGGCGCAATAGCAGGTGATCTCAATACAAAAGTAGATGTTCATTTAACTGCCACGCAAACGGCTTTTAAAAAATACCCTGGCTTTGTTTTTGACGATCCATTAAAGGAATTTTCAGCCGAGGACAAAACAATTTTTGAAGGTAAATTAAATGCCGAAGGAAAGGTAAGTTTCGACCACGGAATAGAGCTGTCGAATGCTTCACCGGGCATGCTAAAAGCGTATTTTACAACGAAAGTATTTGAAAAAGGGGGCGATTTTAGTATAGACCGTACTTCAGTTGTTTACTCTCCTTATACTGAATATGTTGGACTCAAAGTTCCTGAGGGTGATTTATATGGCGGTGCATTAGTCACGGATAAAACGCACCTCATTGATATTGTCACGGTGAATGAAAATGGAAAACCGGTTGAGGGTGACGTCAATGTATCAGTTTATAAACTCGAATGGAGATGGTGGTGGGATAGTTATGACAATGATTTGGCAAGTTATATCGCACGAACGGGTACGGTGCCTGTATCTCAATCTAACCTGCATACCTCAGGAGGGAAGACGCAATATAAATTCAGAATCGATCAGCCAGAGTGGGGCAGGTATCTCGTGTTGGTGACAGATGAAAATTCGGGCCACGTCACAGGGCAAATCGTTTTTGTAGATTGGCCATATTATGCACGCTCCAATCGAAAAGATGCCGAAAACGCAACTATGCTAACCTTCGCAACGGATAAAGAAAATTATATAAAAGGGGAAGAAGTTAAGTTAACCATTCCAACTCCAGCTGTCGGGAAAGCCCTTGTTAGTTTGGAAAGTGGAACAAAAATAATTGATAAATTTTGGGTCGATACAGAGAAAGGTGAAACAACGGTTAGCTTTAAAACGACGGATGAAATGGATCCGAATGTGTTTATTCATGTGACGCTGATACAGCCTCACCAAGCCATGTCAAATGATTTGCCGATTCGGATGTATGGCGTTGTTCCAATTTATGTCGAGGATCCTGCAACTCACTTAAATCCCATCATTCAAATGAGTGATGTGCTACGACCGGAAACGAAAACAACGATCAAGGTAAGCGAAAAGGATAAAAAACCCATGACTTATACGCTCGCTATAGTGGATGAAGGTTTATTGGATCTAACAAATTTTAAAACACCCGATCCATGGACTCATTTTAATGCGCGCGAAGCCTTGGGTGTCAAAACATGGGATATGTATGACTATGTCTTAGGCACATATGGTGAGAAATTGGATCAATTATTAGCGATTGGTGGGGATGAAGATGGCGACGGCAAAAAAGCAGCGAAGGCGAATCGATTTAAACCAATGGTTTCATTCGTCGGTCCGTTTGAATATGATGGTACCACAAAATCGCATACAATTGAGATTCCGAATTACGTGGGTTCTGTTCGTGTAATGGTGATTGCTGGTGAGAACGGAACGTATGGTAATGCAGAAAAAACAGTGCCTGTCCGAAATCCTTTAATGGTATTAGGAACATTGCCGCGCGTGCTCGGTCCTGCCGAAACCGTAACGCTGCCGGTAAATGTATTTGCCATGGAGGATCAAATTAAGACTGTTAAAGTGACGGTTAAGACCAATGGAATGTTAACGGTGGCAGGAAGTGAATCGCAAACTGTGAGCTTCAGTAAAGTTGGCGATAAATTGGTTAATTTTCAATTGGAAGTGGCTAAAAAGACAGGATTAGCAAAAGTGCAAATCATTGCCACAAGTGGCAGTCAAAAGGCAACGTTTGATTTTGAATTGGACGTGCGCACGCCGAATGCTGAACAGACGAAGACGGTAGAGAAGGTCTTAAATGCAGGTGAGTCCTTCCAATCTACCGTCGCTTATTTTGGTCTGTCTGGAACGAACAAGGCTTATTTGGAAGTCTCCAATTTTCCTCCACTTGATCTTGGCCGTAGATTGGATTATTTGCTTCAGTATCCGCATGGCTGTATTGAGCAAACTACATCTGCTGTTTTTCCTCAATTGTTTTTGAGTGAATTGATGGAATTGGAGCAACCACGAAAAGAAGGGATTCAAGCCAATGTTATGGCGGGAATTGAACGTATCAGACTCTTTCAAACGTCGAATGGAGGTTTCTCCTATTGGCCGGGAGGAACATATGATAATGAATGGGGAACGAATTATGCGGGTCATTTTTTGCTCGAAGCGGAAAAGAAAGGATTTGCTGTTCCTGCCAATTTAAAATCAAATTGGTTGTCCTATCAAAAGAAACAAGCGAAGTCTTGGAACAGTGCAAATGCGTCTACAGAAGGTGCGTATTACAATGATCTCATTCAAGCGTACCGACTTTATACACTCGCCTTAGCTGGCAAAGCGGAGCTCGGGTTAATGAATCGTTTGCGTGAACGAACGGATTTGAGTAATCCTTCGAAATGGAGATTGGCTGCGGCCTATCAATTGGCTGGTCAGCGAGAAGCTGCTTTGTCTTTAATTCAGGGTGTTTCGGTTGAAATTCCAACGTACCAAGAGTTGTCGTATACCTACGGTTCGTCCACTCGAGATGAAGCAATGATTCTGGAAACATTGATTTTGCTAGATATGAAAATCGAAGGTGCAGAATTGGCAAAGCGTATCGCAAATCAACTGAATCAGCAGCAATGGATGAGTACTCAGACGACGGCATATGCCCTGCTTGCAGTAAGTAAATTTGTAGGCAAAAATAAGGCGGATAAAAAACTAAAATTTGACTATACCATCAATGGTGAATCAGGATCAAGAAATTCGACAATGACCATGGTTTCGTTTGATCTCGGTGGTAAAGCAAAAAGTATCAATCTCAAAAATACGGGGGAAGGTATCTTGTATGTACGCCTCATTCAAAAAGGTGTGCCTTTAGGTGGTGAGGAGCAAGCTGAAGAGAAAAATTTAACCTTAGATGTGACCTATTACGACATGAAAAATAATCGCATTGCTGTGGATGAATTGCCGCAAGGAAAAGATTTTATTGCAGAAATAACGGTCTCTAATCCGGGTTTAAGGGGAACGTTGAAAGAATTGGCACTTGTCCATATCGTTCCGTCTGGCTGGGAAATTCACAATGCCAGAATGGACGACTACCAATCAAATACCTCTTCTTTTTTTACTTATCAAGATGTGCGAGATGACCGTCTTTATACCTACTTCGATCTTAAAGCGAATCAAAAGAAGACGTTTAGAGTGCAACTGAATTCAAGTTATCTGGGACGTTTTTATTTGCCAGGTATTTCGGTTGAGGCTATGTATGATCGTTCAATTTATGCGAGAACAACAGGTAAATGGATTCGTGTGCAACAACAATAACGCGTTTATTTGCACTAACTTCTCCGTATTCTAACTAAATGATGCTCTTTTTTTTGTGAATTTAGAGGAGAATGAAACTGATAAATAGGTTTTTCGTATATTTAACCAAAATTGTCACATGAAGATGAAAAACGTATTTATTGCTGCCTTTTTAGGTGTTCTTGCTCTGTCAGCTTGTAAAAAGAATAATGGGTGTGCTCGCTCTGAAGCGGCTATTGTTTATGACCTTTCGGATTCTGATTCGTGCGGAATCGTATTTCGACTGGATGATGGATCCTATTTGGAAGCGACGAATTTGAATGAATTTCAAAAGTGGGAAGATGGTGATCTCGTTTGGATCTCTACCAAAGAAACTTCTGGTGCTAGCGTTTGTGGAATAGGAGAGGTGATCGAAATTAGATGTGTCGTGCCCCGCGAATTTTAAGCGTTTTCTTTCTTATCGATTTTTATTCACGTTAATTCAAAACGGTGATATAAATGATTATGGCTAAAAAATCGATCTATCTGATTCTTCTTGTTTTGACCATTTCTTGCCATAGAAAGGAGTATAAAACTTATACGGGTACCTACGATTGTAGCTTGTATACATTCTATCAAATTCCAGGCGAACCCAATGAATATGTTTTGTCAACAGGATATGAGGTAACCGTTGTAAAAGATGGTAAGTTTGTTTCAGTCTTAGGTGAAAAAATTCACATCAATGACATTGAACCCAATCAAACATATCGAACTGCAACGGGTCTTATAGGAGATTCCATCTATTTTAATCTCACATTCCGCAATGACAGCCTCTACCACGAAACAATTCGCAAGGAAGGGGAGAACACAACTACAACAACGTATTTTGGAAAAAAAAGCAGCTGAGAAGCGTATTTTATTAGCGTTGAAAAGAATCCGACAGGGGACGGACGAGAAAATAATGTAAGTTGCGACTGAGCAAAACAGAAGTGCTACACTGAGCGCAGTCGAAGTGGGTAGGCAATTAAAAAACAAAAAGCCAACCCGAACATAGTGAGCGGATTGGCGTTTGATTTTTTAATTATCAGTGGGGTTTTGCGAAGACCTTGTTACCCCAGAAACCCAGTATTTACAACACTTTATATAACTTTTCTCTTGCAATCAAAAGTAAACATTTTTTACCAAAGGGGCTAGCTCAGAACCGCTCTTTCGAATGACAACCATTCCTATTACTAGGCATTTGAAAATCATCAACAAAGCCAACGTGTACGACAAAGAAGACAACGAGTACTTCCGCAAAAGAAAGCTGAGTAAAGCCCGAAAAGGCTAAGCTTTACAAGTGCTTGAGCCCTATGCCGTGAAAGTGGCTTGTGGGGTTCTTAGAGGACGGGATCAACGTGAGTTGGTCCTGTTACTCGCTTGGGGTTTTGCGAAGACCTTGCTGGTAAACTATTCACATGGAAATATATTATGATAAACCTTTACAAATGAATAATTTGAGGCTTTGACAGTATATTTCTCCTCATATTTTAAATCATCTTTTAATAATAAATATCTATATGAAATAGTAGATGAATCAAGGACAAGTATTTCTACAGATTTGTCAAGGATTGTTATTCCTTTTTTTGAAACAGAAAACAATTTAATAGATGGATCAAAAATTGAAACAATTATTATACTATCTGCACTACCAAATGAGACGTTTTGATAATATTCGTCAAAGAAACTGAAGAACACATTTAATTTAGCTTCCATTTCAAAAGTAATATAAACTTCTTGAAGTATAGAATCTGTAACAAATAAAGTGTCCTTTTCTCCAATAACGGGACTACACATTACATCATCCGAGTAGTTAAAAAATAATATTGAATCATTCGATTTCGGACCAAATGATTGCACATCAATTTCAAAATAATTTATCTGACATTTACAATTAGTAGAAGTTATAATTAAGGGGAGTTCTATAATTTAATACTTTGATATTCAATTAATTACACATATATTTACACGTAATTTTGAATAAAACAGGTATGAAATCAATAAACTATAAAAAACAAGGAAAAAAAGGACTTTTTGATGAGCAAAATGCTATCGAACACATCAATTCCATGGGTAATCCTTTAGATAAAATTAGTTCGGTGATCGATTTTGAGTTTTTCAGAAAATTATTAGAATCCAAACTATTAAATTCTGATAAAAAGAATAATGCAGGATCAAAACCGTATGACTTAGTTATGATGTTTAAAATCATTATTTTACAGCGGTATTTTGGATTGGGAGACAAACAAATTGAGTTTCAAATAGTAGATAGAATCAG
>Ga0222668_1000373_pt1 | contig 29947 bp, 22 predicted proteins | sample AntAcemetagen728_FD_179823 | JGI IMG/M metagenome (GOLD analysis project Ga0222668, IMG submission 179823) | Saline water microbial communities from Ace Lake, Antarctica - #728 | ecosystem: Environmental > Aquatic > Non-marine Saline and Alkaline > Saline | place: Antarctica: Ace Lake... | reverse complement strand
TTCTTGTCCATCTCCAAGCCCTCGGAGGATGAGGCATGACACTTCCCTGGCTGATCGATTCCAGGCTCGCAATCTGAGCAACCAGAGTACGATAGCGGGTTTCGAGTCTTCGGATTTCCGGTTGGGTCAGGGGCATCGTCATGTTTCAGGTCATTCTCCTGACTCTCATGGGGGCAAATAATTCGGGTCGGGAGATCGCCTCCGAACGTCTGATCTTTGAGAAGGAAAAGCTCTCCGGCCTCAATCCGTTGAGCTACATTGGCAGCAAGGCCGTTTTTCTGACCGTGTTGGTCTTTGCCCAATCCTTGTGGATGGGGCTTTTTGTCCATTTTGTCTGTGGATTCCCGGGTGATTTGCCGACTCAGTTGCTCTTTCTCATCCTGGTCAACGGCGCGATGACCTCAGTCTGTCTGGCCATTTCCAGCCTCATGAATTCGGCCGAGCAAGCCTCTTTGGTCTCCATTTATCTGGTCGGGTTTCAACTCCCGCTTTCCGGTGCGGTTCTGGCCCTGCCGGATTGGGTCGGCTCGGTCACCCGTCCGTTTATTGCCGCCTATTGGAGTTGGTCCGGTGTCCTCCAGACCCTCCGGACGGAACGCTACTACGATATCGTACAAACCGTCATTCAAACTGCGCTGACGCCTACGGCCCTCTGTCTGTGGGTCTTGTGTTCCCACATCGTGCTAGGGGTTTTTGTGGCGTGGCTGGGGGTTGTTGAATGAAGCGTCAAGATTGCTGGCGCACAACGATTTTGTCCGTCATCCTCGGATATTTTCACCCTCTTCATGGCCTCCAACCGCCATGGATCATGGGCGCCCTCTTGGTGCTATCGGATTGTTGCATGTTAAAAAACAGTGAGACTTCGCGGATACACGAACGAAGGTGCCCGAGGACCGTGTTCGCTCAGCCGCGTTCACGACTTTGCGGTCAAGACCACCGATTGCCCGCGCATCCGTTCCATCCATCTGAGCCGGTGGGACGGCCCCTTACCGACACTGTCTGGAAACGGTTCGGGATGGTCAAGGTTGAGTTGCGGGATTTGCACGAGGAATTCTGCTGATTCAGCAGTGGAGGATTGCAAGCCAAGCGGGAAACCGTTCCCGCCATCGAGCACATCGAACAGATGTGCCAGTTCATGCACTGGACGGTGCATGGATGAAAAAGGCCTGCATGTACACGGGGTGGGCCTGTATTTGATATCAGTGGAACCTTTCCAGGCGAACTCGATGTGGACGGCGGAGTGCACCTTGGTATGGGAGGCTACTCCGCTCGCCAGATTTGGGGGGGGTGGCAGTCGTGATCGGTGATGACATCGATCACGACTGGCTTGTTTGCTTTCAAGGCGGACTGGAGGGCAGGGGCGATCTCAGAGGGGTTCTCAATCCGAATTCCAATGCAGCCAAAGTTTTCGGCAATTTTTGCGTAGTTTGTATTTTCGAACTGCACCACTTCGTCAGGTGCCCCCGGAGTTGATCCGTACGCTTTCTGCATACCGGGGATACTCTGACCAAAGTAGCTGTTGTTGTTAACTATGGTGACCGTATTGATGCCCCAACGTTTGGCTGTTTCCAATTCGCTGAGATGGTAGAGGAAAGCACCGTCGCCGGAGAAACAGATGACGGGCTTGTCGGGAGCGGCGCACTTGGCTCCCAAGGCCGCCGGGAAGGCCCAACCCAGTGATCCGGCGGCCCGGAGGAAACGCTGGGTGGGGAGGGTGAGAGACATCATGGTGCCAGCCCAGACGCAGGAATAGCCAGTGTCGGCCACCAGGATGGCATCATCGGGAAGATTTTCGCTAATCTCGTGGCAGAGGCGTTCGGGACGAATGGGGGTTGCGGTAGAGGTATTGTTGGCTGAGACCAGATTCCGCCACTCCTCAACATATCCGCGCACGCGCGCCACCCATTCGCCGAATGGGCGGGGGGCGGGAAGGACTGCCAAGAACTGTTGAAGAATGGTTCTGGCGTCCCCGCACAGTCCCAAGGCATTGGGATAGTTGCGGCCCAGTTCCGCAGGATGGATATCAATTTGAATGACGGGCGTGTCCACTCGGGGGAGGGTCCAGTCGAGGGTGACCTGATCCCCGGTTGCGCAGCCGAGGAAGATGACAAGGTCGGCCTCGCTGACGCTGCGGTTAGCGCATTGTTGGGAATAGGATCCAACAAGGCCGACCGAGAGGGGGTGATTTTCCGCAATGATTCCTTTGCCGTCATTGGATGTGGCCACCGGAAGCGCGAGGGCCTCAACAAGACGCCGCACTTCTTCATGGGCCTCCGAGGCGATGGCTCCGCCGCCAACAACGAGGATTGGACGTTGGGCTTGGAGAATTTGGTCGAGGGCTTGCTTGACCCGTTCAGGATCGGCGGCAGGTCGGAAGGGCGGGAAGGAAGCTGGAGTCCCGTCGCCGAGGAGAGGAAATGACACTTCACCCGCTTCAATCAGTTCTCCGGAAAGTCCGGAAAGGTCGGCGTGCACCGGCCCGGGGGTCCCGCTCACCGCCTCGCGAAAAAGTTGCCTGAGAATGAATGGAAGCTGCTCGGCGGTGTCGATGGTGGCGTGGTATTTCGTCACCGGCTCAAACATCCTGCCGTGAGCAATTTCCTGGTAGGCGTTGCGGTGTTGGAAGAGAGGAGGCTTGCGACCAGTCAGTGCGATGACCGGGGAGTGGGCCAGAAATGCATCCTGAAGGCCTGCGGCAAGATTGGCCGCACCGACGGACTGGGCCATGGCCACGGCCGGGCGGCGGCTGGTTCGGGCAAAGCCGTCGGCCATGTAGGCAGCACCGGATTCGGTGTGGGCGGTGATGCGTTTAATCCCGACCCTTTCCAACTCAACCAGGGTCCGGCGAAGAATCGCAGGGACAAGAAAGACATGACTGACGCCCTGGTTGGCCAGGGTCTCGGCGAGGTAACAGGCTCCGTTCATGAAATGTTGAGGCAATGTGGCGTCTCTTGGAAACAGAGCAGACGGCGAGGATTTTGAACCATTATGGTGTTGAGGTCTTCGGGAGTAATCCCGCGAGCCAGCATCTGGGGAAGGATGTTGTTGAGGATGTGGGCATATCCGGTGCCGCCGTAGCGGACGAGTTTGGTTTTCAAGCAGATGTCCTGCGAAATATAGAGCTGGTCCAGGAAGCCCTCGTCGATGAGCTCTTTGATTTGTTCAATCCGTTCCCGGTCACAGGGGCGCCGGAAGACACCGAGATGGAGAGGATAGAAGGGGTTGCCGCCGAAAAGATCATATTCCAAGCCGCAACCCGTCTGGGCGATCTCGCGAACCGTCGCGGGTAGGAAGCCAGTGCGGTCTAGATGTCCCATGATGACCCGGGTGAGATCCGCTCCGGCGGATTCGAGGGTGTGCAGGATCTCCATTGGCGAGTCCTCGCCACGTCCAGGGTGAATGGTGATGGCTGCACCGGTCTGTTGTTGGGCGCAGGCAGCAGCGCGGAGACAGGTTTTTTCCCGGTCGAGCAAGGGCCATGAACACCCGATCTCCCCAATAATTCCGGCCCGGATATCGGTGCCGTCCATGCCGGTGACAATGTCGCTGATGATCTCGTTGGCAATATCCTCCTCCGACTTGCGGTCAAAAATCTCCGCCTCCTCGCCGCGTAAAACATAGTATCCCGAACCGGCGATGACATGGAGCCCAGTCGCGGCGGAGATACGTCGGAGGGCGGTGGGATTACGTCCCAGCCCGATACTTGTGACATCCACGATCGTGGATCCGCCCTGCCTTTTGAAGAGCGAGGCTTCTTTGATGGTCATGTCCTCGTCCGACAGGCGCACATTGTCGAAGTTGCTGTATTGGTTGTACATGATCCAACCGAGGTTCTCGAGGCTGACCGTCTCGCTGGCCCGGGGCTTGGCCTCCGGATCCTTGGGATCAACGAACCAGATTGAAAGATCAATGAGGAGGTGTTCGTGAGGTAGAGTGATGCCGAGGTCGTCGGGATCGACTGGACCCAAAACGGTTTGGGCTTTTCCCGCCATATCTTGGGTGGTTTCGAAGGTGCCTAAGTGTTTAATCATCGTGAATGGAGGTTCCGTGGTGCTTAGTGTACTCAAGGAATTTTTCGCCAAGCTGACGGGTAATGGGGCCAGTTTCTCCATTGCCGATTTGTCGTCCGTCCACCGCCACGATGGGAACGATTTCGATGCGAGTCGCGGTGCAGAAACATTCTTCGCTGGTGTAGAGATCGTGCAGGGTCAGGGGCTCCTCAGCGTTTTCGATTCCGGCATCCGTCGCAATCTTCAGCACCGTACGCCGGGTGACGCCATCGAGGACGCCGTGCCAGAGCGGAGGCGTGAGAAGTCGCTTGTTTTTGACCACAAAGATGTTGTTGCCGGTTAACTCGCAAACAAATCCTTCCGTGTTGAGTAGGATCGCGTCCTGCACTCCGGCCGCATTGGCCTGTAGTTTGGCCAGGATGTTGTTGAGATAATTGGTGGATTTGATTTTTGGACTCAGGATGTCGGGTCGATTCCGTCTCAAAGCTGAACTGATGACCTTGATGCCTTTTGGGCCCGAAGATGATTCGTGCCCGGTCTCGGGATGCTGGGTGTCGGCTCCGACAATGATGACGACGGTCGCCCGGGGACAACTCCGGGGGTCGAGCCCCAGTGCGCCCGGTCCGCGGCTCGCCACTGGGCGAATGTAGGCATTTTTGAGCTGATTACGTCGCAGGGTCTCGAGGATGGCCTCCTTCATTTCATCGCGGCTGAGGGGAAGGGTGATTTGAAGGGACATTGCGGATTCGAAGAACCGATCCACGTGTTCGTCCAACGCAAAAACCCGGCCATTGTAGGCCTTGATGCCTTCAAAAATCCCGTCGCCATAGAGGAATCCATGGTCAAAAACAGAGACTGTTGCTTCTTCTTCAGGAATGAAGCGTCCATTGAGATAAATAATCATTATTTTTTCCAGATATCTCCCTCTCCACTGGCAAACCAACGGGAGGTGGTGACTTTGGGTTTGGTGTAAAAGAGGACGCCGGAGCGACCTTGCATGTGGAGGTCGCCAAAAAAGGACTCATTCCAGCCGCTGAAGGGGAACATGGCCATGGGGGCCGGCACTCCGACATTGATCCCAATCATGCCGGCTTGAACCTGTTCCTTGAATTCTCGGGCCGCCCCGCCATCGCGGGTAAAAATGGCAGCCCCATTGCCATAGCTGCTCGCGTTGGCCTGGCTGATGGCCTCGTTGAGGTTTCTGGCATTGAGAATGGTCAGGACAGGACCAAAGACTTCTTCGTGGGCGATTTTCATATCGGGCTGAATATCTTGGATGATGGTGGCACCGAGGTAGAATCCCCCTGGAGCGTCGGTCACCTTGGCAGTGCGCCCATCGAGGGCCAGTTTGGCTCCGGCCTGTTCTCCCTCATCGACCAGCGCACGCACCCGGTCCCGGTGAGCGGCGGTGATGACCGGTCCCATGTCGGGTTGCTTTTCACCGTCGGTGCGTCCGAGGCTCAGTGCACGTGCAGCGGTATTGAGGTCGGACAAAATCGTTCGATTCTGGTTGCCAACCGCAATCACGCTGGATCCGGCCATACAACGTTCGCCCGCACAACCGAAAGCGGCGTTCAAAACGGCATCGACGGTTTTGCCGGGGTCGGCATCCGGCATGATGACCAGATGATTGCGGGCTCCTCCATTGGCCTGGACGCGCTTACCCGAAGCAGATGCGGCCAGATGCACCGCCTTGGCCGCCGGAGTGGACCCTACAAATGAAACCGCCTTCACCAAAGGGTGAACGATGAGGGCTTCGGCTGCGGCGCGACCGCCATGAAGGAGGTTGAAGACGCCCTTGGGGAGGCCGGCTTCATCAAGCAATTCGGTGAGACGAATGGCCGTGAGAGGAACCCGTTCACTGGGCTTGAGCACGAAGGTGTTCCCACAAACCAAGGCGAGGGGAAACATCCAGAGCGGAATCATGGCAGGAAAATTGAACGGCGTGATGCCGGCGCTGGATCCCGGTGGGCAACGATCCGAAGATCATGGGCGAGGGCATGCTGCGGTTGGGAGCGTAGAAAATCGAAGAGGCCAAGCCCGTCTCGGTGTCCGATTGCAGATCGAAATGAGCTGCCACATTCGATCCAAATGCGTCCGGATAATCCAGCCCCGCCATGTCGGGGTAGTTGGACATGCTGCTGGTCCAGTCCCCGGGCGCATTCGAGGGATTAAGCAAAACACCATCGACTCCAGGAGGTAGCAATGGATTGGAACGCAGATTTCTCACATCGCTGCTAAAATTCGGATTCAGATGGTAGTTATTCAAACCCGCTACCGGATTGCCCGAAGGCACAAGGAGGATTTCCTCAAGTCGTGAGCCGCGTATGTTCGTGCGAACGCGGGAGTCCGGACCGGTGGCTGGCAGAGGCGCAAAATAATTTGCAGGCACCGCTGCCAAACCTGCTGCGAGGCGAATGTCTCCTCGGGTCGGACCGGAGGGGTCGAGTCCCACGCCGACAACGACATCGCCAGGATAATACAAACGCCTGAGGTCATTTCCTAAGTTGGGGAGAGTGATCCGGGCAAGGAATGGGCTTTGCGCTGTGAGAGTCGGGGTGGATGCGTTGGTGACTGGCGTGGGAAATGTCTCCGTGGTTGCCGGAATCGGAACTTGCACCGTTTGGATGACATTGCCAAAGCGATCTGAAATTTCGACCGTGATGGTGCCACTTTTTAATTCAAAGGTTCCTGCGGAGTCCGACGGGATTGGGACTGCCGCGCTATAGAAAGGATAAGCCGCGACTGGGTCGCTTCCCAGAGGACGTGGCGCACCGCCCGCTGCGTCGTTGATAAAATTGGCAGCGAGTCCCAAACCGCCTCCTGGCAATCCGGCTTTCTGAAACCATGGACGGGCATTGATGACGGACGAGGCATTTGCTGGGCCGAGAGGATAATCCGTGCCGCCCACGTTGAACTGGATACCGCTCAAGCCCTGAATCCGGTAATTGAAAGGAGTGTAAGCCGTGTAGCCGATGTGTGGGAAAAAGAAGTGCGGGATGACAACAGCCTGCATCAAACGTCTGGCAGGGGGGGCGGGGTCATCATAGGCATAGAAGAGGACGTTGAGTTCGCTGAGGGTATGGAAGCTCCCCATGCCCTTGAATTCCGTGCCGCCGAGGGAGATCCGGATTGGAGTCACCTGATAGGCAGGACTGGTAGCGGCATTGCCTTGGTTTGCGTTCGTGAAATTGAGTGGACTGCTGCCCCACAACACGAGAGGCACCGAGGACCTGATAAAATCGAAGAGAGTCACGAGAATCTGATCTCGTTCGCTCGCTGTATATTTCGACTCGAAGGTGCCATTTGACCAACCAGGAAGATTCCGCGACGTCAGCGCTCGGAGGTAGTTTAAAAGCGTGAGATTATCCGTCGTCACATCGGCACTGGGGCTGCGGGAGTTGGCGCGGACAAAGCCGTAGCGACGCGGGCCGATCGTAGATGCGAAGTCAATGAGCTGCTCTTGTGCCGTGGAGGCCGCACCAGTGGGACGGAGCGGCCAGATCGTGATTTTCGGCTGCCCGAGGGGATTGAGTTCCGGCGAACGACTGGAAGTCGTCAGGAAGGCGTCAAGCTTGGAAGCGACATCCGGAGCCATGCCCGCATTGAGAAGGCGGGAGGTGGGACTTGTCGGCTGCGTTCCTTGTGCTGAGAAGAGGAGTTCCTGCCCCGAGGTGTAGAGCCGATCTTGCTTCACGGCGATCGGGTTGAGCGTGTCGGCCAAGCTGCGAGTGCCGCCGAGCGTTCCATCAGGGCCGCCCGATGCATTGCGGTCATTCACGCGGGGCGAGAGCGAGTAATAGTCGCTGAGCTCACTGTAGCTCCCTCCCGTCGGGAGCCAACTCCCGAGAACCGGACTCAGGCTGGTCATGGCGGGGTGGCCGGGAAAACGTTGAAACTCATTAATGACGGGCTGGAGGGAAGAAAAACGGCGTTCCGTGGCGGTGTTGGCGCGGGGCACATCCCAGAAGACGCCTTCCGAAGCGGTGTTGATATTGACTTTAGCTGTCTCATCATCGGTCCAAAAGGACACTCGGCCCACGATGGGATTGCCGGCTGTGGCGCCTGCGACGCTGGCAGTTCCAGGTGCAGTGTTCGAGGCAACCGTGGGGGCGACCATGCGTCCGTCGGCCAGCACGTAGAGCCACCGGACATACATTGATGCGGGATTGTTCTCCGGTCCGGCGGCCGCCGAGCTGCCGAATCCCGGAACGCTCGCGGCATCCACCGAGTATCCCTTGACCCCCTCCTGAGTCGGAGTGCTTGGCACGTCCGTGGGGATGCCACCAGTGGGATCGTTGATCAGGGGCGGAGGCAAAACGGGATACTTGAGCACTCCATTGGTATCGAAGGCCGGTCGATTGATGTCTGACCAGACGGCCCGGTTGGCGACCTCTGCGGATGAGGGAACATCCGCAGCCTGATCAAAGGAGGCTGGTGCCATGTCCGAAGAGGAGTAGAGCTTGAAAGTGCGCACCGGAGCTCCGTTGGCACCAAAGGTCCGAATGGCGCCGGGCTGGGAGGTCCAGAGGACATCCGCTCCATCGCGTCGGCTCGCGGTGGCTTGTTCAATTTGAGATTTCACCACATCTTGGACGGAGTTCGCGAGCGACTCGGTGAAGACCTGGCGGGAGGCGAGAGCCGTGGAGGTGCGGGTCGCAGTCACGGCCACCAGAAACCCGACCGCAAAGATTGCCAAAATCACGACAGCACCAAGTGTCAAAACCAAGGCTGCACCTCGACGGGATAAATGGTGAAAAGAGGGTTTCATCGTTCAGGAGAGAGGATCACTGAAGCCCGCTCGACGTAGGCTCGGATGGGTGGAGTGAGCGAAAGAAGGTGGGTTTCCAAAGTTGCAAGATCACTGTTAAAATTCGCAGCCGTTGTGAAGAGATTGCTTGGGAGGAGGGAGGGTGGCGAGGAATCCAAACAGACTCGGTTAGCGGTAGCTTCGTCGATCGAGACCAACACCACTTCGACCGATGCGGGAAGAAGGTTGCGTAGGGCAGCAGGCGCCGTGGCACTGCTAAAGTTGTAGTTTGTGCCCAATGGGTTTCCGTCCGAGTCTCGCGCCACGACGAAAAGCCCGATCACATTGTCCGCCAGAATTCGCCGGTTCGCCGCTGCGGAGCCTGGCACGGTGATCCACTCAGTGCCGGCATAGTCGGCGTTTCCCCCTGTGTAGCGGAAGACAGTGAGGTCTTCCGCCGGCTCACGCATTTCCACCAATCGATACCGCCACTTGGTGCTGGCAGCATCCAGGGGATCGGTCAGCGGGGTGTATTGGACAAAATACCCGAAAGTATTCAGGAGTGAGGGGAGACTTCCGAAGGTGCTCGGGGCGGCCACCCAACCGCCGGGTGCCTGAAAGAAAATGCCATGTGAGGGATGGGTTGCAGCTTCGGAAGCGAAGAGCACTCCGGATTTTCCCGTTTGAAATCGCAGATCGCTTCTGAGCTGAAAGCGGGTCGGAGGCAGCGAGGAATTTCCGCCGGGATATTCGTAGTCCTGATAAGGATTCAGCACGGACGTGCCGATCCTGCGGCTGATGGTTTCGAGGCCAACACGCGCACTTCGGAACTGCTCGGACTTCGACAGAGAAGATCGCCAGAGCGTGGATGTCCGATCGATTACGTTGACCATGAGCACCGCCAGAAGCGCAAATACCGCCATCGAGACTAAAAGCTCGATTAGCGTAAAGGCGTTCCTCGCCCGAGTCCTAGCTTTTGAACCAGAGCACAAAGGGTTTGCTGGGGTTGGGACTGTTGGCGGGTGCTCCGCCGGGGTGTCTGATGATAGAAACGGACACGGCTTGGATATCCGCAGCGCTCCCGCCGCCCGGCAGTGTAAACCCGGGGGGAACCGCCACTCGAGCCGTATAAAGAGAATCTGCGGCCTGGGTGGTTCTGGCACCCGACTCATCGAAATACAAGTTCCCGACCGAGATACTGCCCTGCTGTCGTCCTTGGGTTTCGATGCTTTGCAAGATGCGTGAAGATGTAGCGCCATCGACCGCTTCACGCAAGAGCCCCAGCCCCGAGGGCAAAACTCCCAGGATCGATACGATGGCAAACGCGAATATCCCAAGGCTTATGGCAACTTCCACCAAGGTGAACGCCGTCTGCTTTGAAGAGGGGGTGATATTCGATTTCGCCATGATCTACTCCAAAGTAATATAGCGCCACTTTTTGCCGTCGTAAAATGCGGGGCGGGGTGCGACCGGCTCATCTCCATCACGAGCTGGCACGACGATAAAATCGCCCAGTTTGGGAGAACGCACTGCCGACGGGCTGGTTGGTTGCAGGTTCAGGATATCCGAGCCGCCAATCGCACCGAAATAGGTGCGCCGGACATTATCCTTGTCATCGCCGAGAGCGGTCACCCGTGTGCGCGTTGTGCCTTTTTCCGGCAAGCTCACCATGTCCATACTGGGGACGACGATCGTGCTCCCCTCCGCTGCCTGCTCCACGATGAGCGTCTTGGGATTAAACCATTCCAACCGTTCGTGCGATTCGAAATTCTTGTTTTGGATGAGGGTTGCATAGTCGGCATCCTCTCCTCCGCCGACCACCTTGCCATCCTTGTCTTTCAATTCCACCCGCACGACGTAGCCGCGGTTCCAGATATTCTCCACCGTGGAGTTCACCATACGGTCCATGCGGATGAGAGCGCGTTCGGCATGAGGGATTTTCATAGCTTTGCCGCCAGTTTTTTTCTCGTAGCGGACCGTCTGGTCTTGGATCGTGAAACTCGAATTCCGGATATGCCAGCCTTCCGCAAACGAAGTGTCTCCGTAAAAGCCGGGAGCAGACACGTAGCGAATCACTTCTCCTGCAGCCGAAATATTGCTCCCCTCGACGATCAAGTTTCGGACCATTCCCTTGGCGTAGATTGCATGGAGACCGGTTTCGCCCTCAACACGCAGACCCGACACGATTGTGTCGCCAAAATTTCCTTGGGTGCCATCCATATAAATGGACGCGAAGCCACTGTTGGCAAAGTAGCCGCCAAAGATCGAAATGTCCGCGACAGACCCGGCTGCATAGAGTCCGACGCTGTTCTCGCCAAAGGAATAGATTTGCGTCCCATACAGTCGAAGCTCGGTATTAGAGCCTCCGGTCAGGTTCTCCCCGACATACGGGGAGTATGCCTTGTAAGAACGACCATCAATCTGAAATTCCGTGCGTGGCAGAAAGGCGATTCCTACCCCATCCGGCGTTGTGACCGAAAACTCGCAGCTATAAAGACGATTCACTTCCGATCCACCAAGCCAGAGTCCGACGCGGGCTCCTTCACAGCGGAACATGACATTGTAGAAATTATTCCCGCCGCCGCCGACGAAGTCGCGGCGAGCAGAGAGGTAAAGGACTTCGACGTTGCCGCTGAATGTGACATCGTTCCAAATCATGCGATTGGCATTGGTCGCATCCACTAGGGGAGACATCTTATGATCTTCCGTTTTCTTAAAATCTGCGGTAATGATCGTGTTGAGCCTTCCGCTGCCTTGGAACACGACGGTTTTCGTCACCTTGCGCTCCCCTCGCTGGTAGCTGTCGGCAAGATTCAAAGGCTTCTTGAGGGTATAGGTTCCCGGCGGCAGAAAGATCGTGCCTCCGATGTCGGGCAAAGCATCGAAGGCCGCTTGTAAATCAGGAAAATCTGTTGCCACGATTGCGCCCGCGATATTCCATCCCGACGTGCGGGCCTCCGCCGGAGCAGCCGGTGCCTTAGCCTCAGTCGCTGCTTCCGGCGCAGCCTCAGCCTTGGCACCTGGAGCCGCAAACAAAACCACAGATGTAAAAACGAAAACCTGGAAGTTGAGTGAAAATCGAAGGTTCAGGTGTCGTGAGAGTATTGATTTGGTATTCATAGAATAAGAATTTGAGGTGTTTGTTATGGTAAGTAGATGTCCAGATCGTCCACGGATCGGAACATTTCCGTAATGATGTCCTGCCGGGAGACCGATTGGGCGGGCAGAAACCGCACGCCGCCGACAACCGCTTCCCCAGTTTGCGAAGTTCCAAAAATCAAATTTATGGGCTGCTGGAAATATTGGAACACAGGGATCTCGACTTTTTGCATCTCTTCCTGCGATTGCGCCGGTTGGAAGCGTAATTCCGAAACTCCGGAATCGCTGAGCGCACGGATCGAGATATCCGATTCGCCAGCGTTTTCAGTGGAGGAACGAAAACCGCCCCAATCGACCTCAAGCAGCCCGATCGAGGGGAAGTTGTCCTCGCCGAGGGGAAGAATTAGGAAGGGCAATTTGCCATCAGACGGAAGCAGGGAAGCATTGCCAGTGGCGGTGCTTGCCGAATCGACCAACTCACCGCGTCCGAAGCTTCCGGGAGCAAAGTCCACGGATGGCCCGCTTTTATCCGCAGCCTTCTTCAATGCCGCCATATCGACCTCGCGGACTTGGACATCGACCAAATCCAACGTTCCCGTCCCTTCGGCAGCTTCGTCATAAAGAAACTGAAGAACCAAGTTGTCCACGGGGATGTCGTTCATGCGTGATGTCAGGACGCGGAGTTCGTAGGAATCGCCGGTTGGCGGAAAGTGTCCGCGCACTGCCTCGCCCTGTGATCCCATAAAGACCGCAAACATTTCTGTGGGTTTCAGATCGCCTCCCGCGCGCAGGAGAAATGTAGTTAGATACCACTCGGACGCTTGTGCCTCGATTGGCAAATGCACCACCACACGAATCTTTTCTTCACCCGGTGCAATTTTGAAGCGAACCCCGCGGCCGTTTCCCCGCAGCCCTTGGATGTCCGCGGCTTCCACCCGTGAGCCATCCCCGGAGGGTTTCCCCTCGCTATTTACTACTCTCCATCCGGCATTCTGTCCCCCGGCATCCAACATGGTGCTCATATCCTGAGAGTTGACGGTAGAATCTTTCAGAAACCCATCCTCCGCATGGAGCGATCCCGTAAACGGGGTTGCAAGGACGATTGTGGCGAACACAAGCAGTGAGCGGCGAAAGGCATGCAATTTCATATAGACTAATGAATAATCAGAATAATCCCGCTTGTCAACAGGAAATCGTTTTTTCAGCGAGAAAAATCAGTATTTGAGGCGTCAGGAGTCCAAGAATCCTCGCTCCGTGCGGGCGAGACTCAAGTGTTCGGTTTGAACGTCCCAGATGGCGGAAATTTCCCGCTCTCCCAACTTGACGGAGAACGCACGTTGGGACTCATAAAGTTCGTCGGAAATCGACGCCCGAGCACAGGCCGCTCGAAAGCTCCGGAAGCCACCTGGATAGCTTTGCTTATTGCCAAGCAAAAGGATCATCCCACTCGTGATTTGGCGGAGGGCAGCCGGAAGAAACGAGCGGGGTTTCCCCTCGTAGCTGATCGCCGAGACCGAGAGAAAGCGTCCCAGTCGCTGAACCCGCAAAGGTCGAGCGACTTCGACCCCCTCGGAGAGCAGAGGGCGCAAGCCGATGTAGGAATCTCCGTCGCGCAAGAAGACCCAGTCGTCCGCAGCGCCATGGATGATGTCATCTGTCACCCTCGTTTCATTTAAGCGCACTTCACCGACAGGGGAGAACCACTCGGAGACAAGCGCCGTGGTTTGCAGGCTCGTGATGCCCTCGGTGATCTCGTCGTTCGCAGCGTTGAAGAGGACAGCAAGAGGACCACTTTGTAAGGCACCACCCCGCCATTGCTCGGCGACATTCGATGGATATCCCGAACCTCGGAAGTTACGGGCGAGATCGGTATTGACGGTTCCCCGGAAATACAAGGTGCGTAGCTGGGTGAGCGGCCTCTTTTTGGAGCCGGATACCTTCCACGCTGCATGGCAGGTATCGCTCTGGCCACACATTTGCAATGTCGCGGTCCCCAAGCCGAAAGTGGCTTCCTGGTAAATGGCCAAGCCCGTCCTCCCTCTGGGTTGGAGGAGCTGGGATGGAAGAAAGCCCCGTCCCGGCTCACTGCCAGAGGCAGTTAGCGCACCAGCTACGCACCAGCCCCCCATGGCTTTGACCTCCGCCTCAGCCATTCCTGCTGTCTCGTCAAAGAGCCGATAAGGTGCCACGGTGGTGTGGGACTCGAAGGAAAATGGGAACGATTTCCCTTCCAATAAGCGCCGGGCAGATGTGGGAACGCGATAGGGAACGGTGGCGTAGATGGCGGCGTGAATTTGGTGGAAAGCCCAATCTCCCGGGAGCAGACCGCAGGCCTCGGGCGATTCGAAGAAACCTAGTGCGTCTGGCGACGGACAGCACGGATCTCCCACCCCCAACCAAGCCATGATGTGGATATGGGAGAAAGCACCCATACTATCGTAGGTATAGCTGCGGGCGGACGGCCCGGCCGGATGCCGCAAGCCCGGATGCCACACCCGGGCCAGCTCCATCCAAATGTGCTTTTCGATCTTCTGAGCGAGATTACGCCCCTCAGGATCGGGGCTTAGGTGCCGGATGGCTGCCGCACCAAAGGCCGTGACCGGCAAGTAATTCAGGCTGAAGTATTCGCGAAGTGCGCCGTTGGTCTCTAGAAAATGGAGGAAATGCTCAAGGAAAAAGATCGCTCGTGCGCGGAGGTCCGGGCGATCAAACCGATGCGCCGCCTCGAGCAGGCCGCAGGCGTTCATCAACCCACAGTTCTCGGTGTAACGGTGGAGGTGCGCATTCGCACGGGGGAGAATCTTCTGCCAACTCGATTCGAGCACCTCGGTTGCAGCTTTGGAGAGCTGCGCGCGGTGAAGTCGCAGAATGAGCGGGGAAAAGAAACCCACGAAATCGTTTCCATCGTCCTGACTCGACTCCAGAATCCGGTTGGCGAGTTTCGTTTCCTCAGAGCCTCCGGCCAGAAGAACCAGCGCATACCACTTCCGCTCCCGAAAGCCGGGTGCCGGGGAGGAAGGCCGCCACTTGCCTTCGCTGTCGAAGTGTTGTGTCGCAAGCTGGGCGACGGCAGTGCGAAGAATACGGGAACGCGTGACCTCGCCTGTGCTGCCGACCTGCGACGGCTTGGTCATGCGCTTCTGCTTCAACTCGCTCGTATCTTTCCGGGATGCCGGGCGGTCATTTTCCATATAATTTTTTATCGAGAATGGAGGCTTCAAACCGGGCTTTGAGATTGTTGGGGCACAAACCCAAACTTTGGCTGAAAAACGTCCGTGCCTGGTCAGGATCGTTAAAAAAGAGTCGGCTGTAGGCGAGAGCGGCAACGACAGCGGCTTTGTGAACGGCGACCCAGTCGTCGAGATAGGAGATGTAAACTGCCGTGGCTGGCGGTTTGCGATCCGTATCACTGATTAATTCCCCCTCCCATTCCATGACGCTCTTACTGAGAAGAACACAGGCGGTGATTTCATCGCCGAGAAGCCGGTGCGCGGATGCGATGTAGTATTCCACTTCTGGCCCCATAGTGGGACTGTATTCGCTCCGGATAAACTCTGTGATCCCCAGAAGGATTGGTTTAGCCTCGTCGTGGCGGCCCAATTCAATCAGCGAAACCGCTTCAAAGTAACGTATATAATAAAGGGCCTGCGTATCCCACCAGCCCGCTCTGAAGTTGGACGGCAGTTTCTGCCCCTTTCGAAACCAAGTCAAAGCCTGCTCAGGGTCCTTGCTGCGTAATGCAAGCCGCCCCTTGCAGCAACAGGCGAAGGTGTAGGCCTCTGTGAGGTAGGTTTCACAGCACTCTGCAGCGACGAATTCGTGATTGGCAAGTGTCGCGAGTGCCTTGTCGAACTCGAAGATATTGTTGTAGGCATCGGCCAAATCCCAAGTGAGATGATCGGATGGCTTCTCCGGGAGATTCCCCAGAATATAATCGACTCTTTCTTTGCCATTCGAGCCGAGCCGGGCCATGACGTAGTTGACTTCTTTGAGTAGAAAATCATCCTTCGGCTTGAGCCCCATCGCCTTTTTAAGAAGCGGCAACGATGCGGCACGCTCGCCAAGGTAGCTGTATTTGACCACGGCCAGGTTTCGATACGGCATGTAGTAATCCGGGGCGGACCGGGTGGCCGATTCCCATGCGGTGGCGGCTTCCGTGTGGCGCCTCTTGTCGTAAAGGATGCAGCCCAGCAGATTTGCCGCCTGGGCATCGGAAGGGTTGGCGGCGGTGGCCGCCTGCAACACCTCGATCTCGGCTAGGCGATAGGGGAAGGTATCGACAGGCTTCGGCGTGGACGCTGCCTGGCGATTGGCGGCGGCTTGGTCCGCTTGCCCGATGCTTTCCTGAAGCCATGCCAAAGTGTAGAGAGCCATGTCGGACGGCTTTCCAAATGCTTTGAGTCCTTCCAGAGTGGCAATCGCAGGATCGGTCAAACCTGCATTGACAAGATCGAACACGATGTCGAGACAGGTTTGTGAGGGATTGCTCCGCAGCGGCACGAAGAACGCCTCCAGTGATTCTCCAGCGATGTGGAGCCTGAGGAAACTTGCCAAATGATCGAGGGAATCGCGGGCGAGGATCGCATCGAGGTGCGCAAAGGCCGCCCCGCTGTTGCCCAATTTCCACTCCGCGACAGCGAGGTATGAGCCCGCAATCGGATGGTCGGCTTCGCGCTTGAGAGCGCGGTGGGCGTGATCCTTCATCTTGTTGAAGGCAGCACGCTTACAGTCGATGGCAGCAATGAACGTCATCGCAAAGGAAACGACATTGTGGCTCCAAGTCGCCTTGTAAAAGGCGTCGTAGGCTTCGTCGTCGCGGTGCAACCCAAGCAGGCACAGGCCCTTGTAGTAGCTGACGGTGCCGTCAGACGGATTCGGGTTGAGCATGTTCTGCACCGCAACGGCACTTTTGAGAAAAGCCAGGGCTTCTTCGAACAAGCCGCTTTCGTAGCGGACGCCCGCCATGCCAACGAGTGCCGGGATATACTTCGGATCGCGTTCGAGGGCGACGGCGTAGTATTCTTCTTTCCTCCAGACCGGGTCGCGGTATTGCTCGGCGTGTCGCCCTGCTATCGTGATCTCTTGGGCTGTGTTCAGATCATGCGGTTTGGTGCGCGTGACGGTGTCTTTCGGCATGCGGATCACGTCGGGAAACTCCTCGGTGTAGTCGAAGAGCACCTCACCTTCCGCCGAAGTAAAGAGAATGCGGCAGGCGTCTGGCGGCAGCGCAGCATCGAATTCCGCGCTGTCCCCCGGCGTCAGGTTGATGTCGGTGTCAAGCACGACCCTGTTGCCACACCTCACGACCAGCCTCGCGTCATTGCGGGCGCGGGTTGTGATGAGCTTGACCTTGCCAGCATCCCGGTCGAAGGCCACCGCACCGGCGATAGTGGCAAAAATCGGCGTGCCGATCTTCTGGAATGGATACCAGTATTGCGAGAATGTTTTGGTCTCGTAAGGAGCGAGCCAGGAAAAGTCCGGCTGGTCGTCGGCGTAGGAGCCCGCCATCAGTTCGGCATGTTCTCCATCAAGATCGGTCAGGTTTGCATTCCACGCATCACCGAGGTCTTCAAGGGCCCACTGGAACATCTTCTTGCCGGGGCTGACGTGGTGATTGCCGACGTGGATGGTTCCACAACCTTTGCGGTGATCGTAGCCGCCAAAGAACTCATGCTTCGAGGGCCCGGCAAAATACGAATTTCCCTTGATGGTGTTTTTGTGAATGCTGATGTCCGTCGGCATCACATGTTTCTCGACGGCATACCAGCCTTTGTGGATCGGGAAGGTGGCGTGGTGACGGTCGTAGTGGTGATGCACCCAGTTGACATCTTGCGGGAAGAAGAGCTGGTAGTCGTCGTTGACGTGAACGCCCGCGTTTTCAAACCACATAAACGGGCATTCCCTTTCTGTGCGGTTGGCGAGCGCGACCTGTGTTTCGAAGTAAGAGGCATCGGGACGGAGAGTCACACCGACCATGCCCTTGATGCGATACTGGCCCGGCGAGATGGAAGCCTCCGAAAGCCAGCAGATGGCCGTGCCGTCCTCGAGGGTTTCGATCTTGTAATCTACGGGCAGAAACGTCGAGGGACGGTGGTGAAATGGATAATTCCACTCCATACCTCCGGAGATCCATGATCCGTAATTGCCAACAAGCACGGGTTTGATGCGCGAGTGCCGGTAAAGGAAATGGTAGTCGTTTTTCTTGTCGTAACCCTCGAAGATGCGTCCGCCGATGGCTGGCAAAATGAGTAGTCGGATGTATTCGTTTTCGAGCCGAATCACCTCGTATTCGACGTCCGTCAAAATTTCACGCTCGACCCCCTGCACCACGCGATTGGGGTATGCATAACCAGTGGAACCTTGGTGCTGACGGAACTCGGAATACAGCGGCATTTCGCAGGGTTCCGGTTCGCAATACGTTGGGATAACCATCTTTTCGACGGCGGCAATGACAGAGAGTTGCTTCATGGGTAGAATGATGAGGATGGGCTGGGACTCAAGGTTCGGGATGGCAAACTGCCAGGTTGGCTATCAGGGGCTGGGTTTCTGCGTTAACTTCCAGTCGGGACCGAAATTTGGAGCTGCAGAAAGACAAGAAGGAATCCCGCGACACCAGCAGCGGGTAAAAAGGGCCTGGCTGCCAAGGCAAAAACTTGGGTGTGGCGATCAATGAACTGTAACATATTTTTCCCTAAGAGAATATTTTAGGGCTTGTGGCATGCAACATTGCTGCGTCAGCAACTCAACGGATTTTAGTTCGAAGGAAAAGTCGTAGTCCGTAGAATGCAAACCTTCCAATTGCAACCCAATGCGGTTAAATTCAACCTCGCCGAGTGGAATGGCGGCCTCGTTCCCATCCAGATACGCTTTGAAGTCGCTGATCGGGATCTCGATAGTTTCCCATTCCCCCGCCGTTGAGACTTTTTTTGCTCCAGATGCTAAAAACGGCTTCTCGGGTGAGAAGGGGTTGGCCAAAGAGATGCTCATGGACAATGGTTGCAAGATTGTCTGCTTGGAGTCCGATACGCGATAGATCATACGCACACGCACCAGGGCAGTAGGGGATTCTTTTTCGCGACCCTGATTTTCAGAATAGATACTGAGCCAAGTATCGGGACCACCATCGCCAACGACCTTCAACGTCAACTGGCTGCCATCTCCGCTCCCCGGGGGTTGAAACTGAAGCGTCGAGGAAGGGTCGGCTAGGTTGGTCGAATCTCCATGATAGCGAGCAGAGCATTCTCTCGTCCCATCGATGTGTTTTTTCATGGGTTTTGGAGGTGGGGGATTGATTGTGTGCTTGTCAGTTGATTTCACTGATGTTCACGCAAATGAATAAAGTGATTTTATATCTCTGTCAATCGCTTTTTCATCTTTTTTCAGGCAGGCTCTGTGTGTATGTTCCATTTTCAGCGCCCTCGGTTCATGCGAGTGACCAGCGAACAGACTCTCGACGATTTCCAGCAATGCCCGAGCGATTTTCTCCGTGCTGGTCTCGAAGATGCTCGCGGGGAAAGGGCAGAGGAACGGGGTTTCCTTAGTGCGGATGAGGACGAGCTTCAGGTCGGCGGGCACGTTCACTTGATGGCAGAGGATGGAAGTCACCATCGTCGGCATTTAGATAAATCTGTTTTGCCAGACACTGTTTGACATAGCGTCCAATATAGCAGACTTTATTTTTATGCCAAAAACGTCGTCGATCCCGCTTCCCGCTAGGCATGCGCTCCGCAAGCTCGGGCGTGACATTGCCCTAGCCAGGCGCAAACGAGGAATCTCCACGGCGGATATGGCGGCCCGGTTATTTGTCTGTAGGGACACGTTGTGGCGTCTGGAACGTGGTGATCCGACCATCGCCACGGGAACGCTCGCCACTGCCGCTTTCATCTTCCAACTGCACGACCGCCTTGCCCATCTTGCCGCTCCCGAAACCGATACGCTGGCCCTCAACCTGGACATGAACCGCGTGCCTAAACGCATCCGCCGTATCCGGCCATGAGCCTTGAAGTTCACATCGAATGGGCGGGACGGACGCATTTCGTCGGGCACCTTCATACCACGCCACGCAATCCTGCTGTGACATTTGAATATGCGCGCGAGTGGCTTCGTCGCGCCGATGCTTTTGCGATTGATCCCACCGCGCTCCCGTTGCGTGTCGGCCCGCATCACAGCGCGATGCTCTTCGGTGCCATGCAGGACTGCGGACCGGACCGATGGGGCCGGATGCTCGTCGAACGCGCTGTTCGCAAACATGTTCTTGACCGGAAACCTTATCAGGATCTCGATTACGTGCTCGCCCTTGACGATGCTTCGCGAATCGGCGCCCTGCGTTTTCGCTCGGATGCCGGAAGTCCCTTTCTCGGAGCCCGCGAGGGAAAGATTCCCCCCGTCGTGCAGCTCAGCACTTTGATAAACGCCGCTGACGCCGTCCATAGCGAAGCCGAAACCGCCAAAGACCTGCGCTACCTGCTCGGGCAGGGTTCACCGCTCGGCGGGGCGCGGCCGAAATCTGTAGTGGCCCTGCCGGATGGCCGGCTTGCCATCGCCAAGTTCCCCAAACCCGATGACGTCCGGGACATCGCTGCCGGGGAAATTCTCGCACTTGCTCTCGCCCAAAATGCCGGGATTCAGGTTGCCGGGCACCGGATGGTTTCCGCCGGGGGAAGGAACATTTCTCTCATCACCCGCTTCGACCGCGCCGACACCAAGCGCATTCCGTTCCTTTCCGGCAGCAGTCTGCTCGGCCTTCAGCCCGGGGAACCGGGTTCCTACACTCTGCTGGCCGATGGCATTCGCCAATTTGGCCACAATACCGCTGCCGATCTCCGGGAACTTTGGAGACGCCTCGTCTTTTCGCTGCTGGCAAGCAACTGCGACGATCATCTCCGCAATCACGGTTTTCTCATGAGCGAGCCGGGGAAATGGGCACTCTCACCCGCCTACGACCTGAATCCCGTTCCGGAGATTGACCGCACGCAAACTCCGAAAACCGCCATCTCCGAAAATCAGGAAGAGCCCAGCATTGCCCACGCTCTCGAAGTCGCTCCACGCTTCGGCCTCAAGGCGGCGGAAGCAAAAATCATCCTCCGTGAAGTCTTCGCCGCCGTTTCCGGTTGGCGCAAGACAGGCAGGCAATTCCGTCTGAAGGCATCCACCCTCGATGCCTATAGTTCAGCCTTCGACCATCCGCTCATGGATGAAGCCGGAGCCCAATAATAACTCTCAAAGAGTCAAACCCTAGCCCGGATAGATCACCACCATCGTGGCGGGACGCCGAGAGCGGGAACAATGGAGAGCTCTCGACGATGGGAAGATTAGCTCTTTCGCACGCCACCGCGAGGGTCTTCGACTGGCGGAAATGTTCAGCACGGCTGACAAGCTAGTGCGAGTTGTCCGGTGACATTTTGCAGAGACGGAACCGCCCATCACTCCCTTGAACTGGAAACGAGGAGTTCCATCCCGAGTAACTTGAAGTCCGATGTGCGCCCCTCGAATTGGCTGCCTACGATATCAAGCAACGCCCCGGCAATCACTTCCGTGCTGGTCTCGAAGATGCTCGCGGGGAAAGGGCAGAGGAACGGGGTTTCCTTAGTGCGGGTGAGGACGACCTTCAGGTCGGCGGGCACGTTCACTTGATGAGAAAGGATGGAAGTCACCACGCCGCGAGACACCGTGCTGGGGTAAACGATCAATCCCTCCGGGCGCGTGGGCTGTTGCCAGAGATCCTCGAACAGGTCGAATCCGACATGCTCCATCTCGGAGGGAGTGAAATCCTCCTCGCGAGGTTTGAAGCGGAGCGGTGGCGCAGGTATAAGGCGCATCCCCGCTTCCGCCACAAGTCGTGGCAGGAGCGTCTCGATCAAATCATTGAGGATGCCGGAACCTGCCGCTCCCGCGAGATCCATATGGGTCAACAGACTCACGCTCTTGGCACCTTGAATGGAAAGGGAATGCACGGCACGGGTGAAAAAATCGTCGCTATCGACTTCGACGGTATTCGGCAAACGGGACGAACTCAGGAAAGCCGTCGGCACCGGGAGGCGGCTGAGCCGCTTGACGGCCTCTTTGTTGTAGCCGACACCAATCAAAGCATCGAAACCCAAGGCGTGGGGGTTGGGCTGGCGGTTCTCATTGCTGAACACTAAATCTGAACGATCAACGAGAACGGTGGAAATCCCCCTCGCCGAGGCCAAATCCTGAAGCCACTGCATGATCGAAAGTTTGAACCGTTCCGAGTCCGCGTGGGGCAAGGCCAGCAAACCGAGCTTTTCGATTTTCGTCGGCTTCTCCGCCACAAGTGTCCCTTTCTTCGGACGGCGCACCAGCAATCCCTCCCTCGCCAATATCGTCATCGCCTGATGCACCGTCGCCACTTGCAGGCCCCATGCCTTCGCAAGCTCCGCAGTCGTCGGCAGCTTCGAGCCAACCGGAAGCCGCCCAGAGCGAATCTCCTCCCGCATGGCATCACACACCTGACGGTAGAGCACCGCACTGCGGTCGAATTTCAGCTTGCTCACTTCGGCAAGTGAACTCGGGTTTTGTTTATTCATTTTCTGAATAATTCCTTGGCATGGAGGATTTGCCAAGCTCGAAAATATCGTGAGCGATCAGCCCTTGACCGCGGTGCGGAATTTTCGAAGCCAAGACAAAGCTGACAAGTTTGTGCGAGGAAGTGGTGCGCAGCGTTGTTGCCCGCTAATTGTAGAGGCGTCTCGGAATGGGCTCAGCTCTTGGTGAAAAGCGCGGTATCACCCGCACGGAGGGACCAACCCAGTGCCTGCCCCTCGGGGTGTTCGACGACATTACCGGTGAGAAGTTCCTGCCAACGGCCCGTGGATGGCAAATGAAGCGGGAGAGTTCCGCCGGATGCCGCGTGAATCATGACCATCGAGCGATTCGCCCACACCGTATGTCCGACGGGTGCGTAGAGGTGCGCTCCGGCAACCTCGAGGGCGCACCGCAGGTGTCCGCTGTCGCGGCTCTCCTCTTGAGAGAGAAACCGGACATTCGGCAGGGTTTCTGCGTGTGCTCGAAGGCCGGAACGCGCGAAGGGAGGGCGGACAAATGCCTCGACGAGGACTTTGTAGCGCGGCGTGGCGGGTGACAATGCCAGCGCGTCTTCCAGCAGGAGAATATCAAACGGTGCTCCCAAGTGCCCCCACCGCACCGAGGCTTCGTAAACATCCCGGAGGAAGACTTTCGAATCAAGGCCGAGGTGTGCCACGCTCTTTTCATCAATCACGAAGGCAATCTCGGCGACAGGTGATCGATCCAAAAGCACAAGCTCATCGGTCAACGCGTTGAGACGCCGGATTTCTGAGAGAAGGCCTGGGTCGTCGAAGTTCTCGCAGAACTCGCCGACCCATCCGCTCAGTTCCGTGAGCCACTGGTGTTTGCCGCGCACGACCGCTTGCGCCCATGCGGCGTGGAGGTATTGCTTTGCTTCGGCAGGATTAGCCGCCACTCCCACAGAAATCGCCGCAGCGCGGTCATCTCCTACAGGCGGCTTCATCCAAAGGTCGTTCTCGTCGAAAAAAGCCTTTCCGTGCGCCTGCACGGAGCCAAGCGGCACATGCTCCATGAGCAAACCCGAACCCAACGCACGATCTGCGTAATTGAATGGGGAGGCTAAAAAGTCAAGATCCGGAGATCGCAACACGCGACCGAGCGCGTGGTGTCCCCCGACGAGACCGCCTGCTCCGTATTGACCGGTAAATGGAGTCTGCTCGCGGGCCGTCAACGTGTAGCCATAGAACGCCCCGATGAGCGAACGCCCGAGCGTGCGAGTTCGCACCTTCTGGCAGCAATCCAGCAGGAAATCGACCGTCATTTCACTCAAGCTCTGCTGATGATCGATCACGTCTTGGAATTCGGGAGCGGGTCGTATCCCGTCAATCGACATCCTCCGGCGTTCCACCGTGGGAATCTCGATTTCATCCCAGGCTGACTGGCGGCCCCATGCTTGCGAAAGCGCATCCTCCGAACCATAAACCCGCCGAAGGTATTCGCGAAAATACTCCCTCGCCGGCTCGCTCGTGTCGGGGAAAACATCGCTGCCAAGGATGCTCCATTCCCAAGTAATGCCGGCTGATAGCAAAAAGCCGGCCACTCTGCGGCTCCATCCCGAGGTTTCCAGCCAGGACAAATACGCGTTCAGGGCGCTCAGCACCCCATCTCGCCAGGAGCTGGACGCCAAGGAAGGCAGCCGAATCCGGCCAGCGCGTTGGAGATCGAACCACTCCGAGCCTCCACCATCGAGCTGGAGTTCTCCCAGGTGCGCCTGCGTCCACCATTCCGGAGCATAAAGCGCCACTCGCAGCATAAAAAAACTGTCCGGCGACGCTTCGGCAACTTTCCGAAAATAGTGCTCCTGCGGGGCGGGATCATACTTGCCGGGGCCGACCCAAAAATTGAGATGCGGATGATAGATATCCGCCGTCGCATTGGCATCCACGTGCGCGACCCGCAGCCCGCTTGCGTGCAGCCGATGATAAACCCGGACTTCGTCGTCCAGCACCGGACGGTTCGCGGCCCAGAAAAAAGCCCGTCCCCCCTTGTGGAATACACAAGGGGCTCCTCCGGAACGATCCAAAGAAAACCCGGGCCACAAGACCGCGCCATCGCGATTCCCCAAAGAAGGAGATTCTTGATCTTCTTCCGGCTTGCTCACTCGTCCCCCGTCAATTCCGCGAGGTAAACCCCGTTGCCGATGGTGCCGATGGCCAGGCGGGCGGGATTCTCATGATCCACGGCCAGACAGGAAATGAGATGATTCGGCAGCCATGAGGTATCCAACTCCTCCCAACTCTCGCCCCCGTCGTCCGAGCGCAGAATTCCTTTTCCGGATGGTGCATACCAGTGCGCGGAAAACGCTGCATAAAGTGCGCCGTCCGGTGCTTCCGCCAGAGCCGTCGCACATTGGTGGTCGCCCGTGGGGAGCTGCTCCCACCGTCCTGACCGCAACGCCCAGACGCCACCTTGGTAGAGCCCTACAACCAAGGTCCCAAGGTGCTGCGACCATAGCATGCTGGCCAAACCCGGCCCCCGCGTCAGCGGAAGATTGGCGGTAATGTCTTCAAAGGTTTCGCACCGGTCGGTCGAACGAAATACTCCCGCCATGCGGTTGGCCGTGAAATAGACCCCCTCCATGGAAGGATTGGCGATGAGGGTGCGATCCATACTCGTATGAACCTGAGAATAAAAATCAATCCTTCCCAGGATTTCCTGATGGATGATCTGCCAGGATCGTCCGCCATTTGTAGATCGGTAAATACCCCCCCCTTCCGCTGCCAAAAATCCATTGGTCAGCAATACGGTGTCGGGAGCAAACGGATCGAAAACAACATCGCGAAACCACGCCAGCCCGCGCGGCAATCCGGCATTGCTTGGCGCCCAGTGCTCGCCCCCATCCTCCGACCGCAGGAGCAATCCCATGCCATAATTGCCGTGTTGTCCGGAGTTCTGACACGCCAACAAGGTGTTCGGGTCGCCGGGATGTTGGGCTAGTGACGACGCAGCCGAAGAGAGAGTCTGGATTTCCTCTGGCGTCTCGATGGGTTTCTTGAGAGCGCCCGCATTCATCCGCCCGGTCTTCCGCACCAGCCCGGTGCAAGCAGAATCCGAGAGCTTAATGCCGCCATCCGTCATCAAGGCCGACAAACGACTCTGCCCGTCACCACTCCGAATGAAGTTCACTCGCTTCGCGCAGGTATTCGCCATTCCCTTCCAGCCAGCCCGCCAGGAATGGCCGCGATCATCGCTCCGCCAGACGCCGTAGAAATCCGTGGCATAGAGACGTCCGTCAAGATACGGATCGACAAGAATCGACGAAGTCGCCGAAAAAATCTCGCTTGCGTCCACATGGGTATTCGTTACCTCCACCCGCAACTCGCCGGAGCTTTTCTGCGACCAAGTCTCCCCGCCATCCTCGCTCCAGGCCCAGCATTGGTGCGCCGACGTGTAGAGCCGGGCAGGATCACGCGGATCGATGGCCAGGGAGTTCCAAGCCATGTAATACGGATCAATGCTTCCTCGACCGAGGTCAAGACCCTGGGATGACGGCTGCCAAGTCGCGCCCGTGTTGGAGGATCGATAGAGCCCCTGCTCGGAACACGCCGCATACCAACCAAGCGGCGAACACCGAAACGCCCTCACCCTTTTGCCGTGCAAGTCAGCAAGTTCGTGCAAGGCTCTTGCTCGGGTTTCCAACACGACACACCCGCCCGGCGACGCCCCGCCCCAATAGGAAGTCGCGTCGCTGATCGTCACGACGAGCTTTTCCCCGGCCGCATCAGCAAATTGCAGCGAAGTCACATTGCGGCCACGCAGACCGACGTATTCCCATGTTGATCCGGCATCTACCGAAACAAAGACCCCATCGAACGATGTCGCCAGCCACACTTCACCCCGCCGGGTGGGATGAAAAGCGATCAGGTTTCCATGCACCCGGCTCTCACCACCCGCTGCATCCAAGACAAATCGGTCGGTGAGGCGCTCCCATTGAAGACCTCCGTTGTAGGACGAAAACAGCTCGCCAAAGGCCACGCCCGGCTCGACGAGACGGCCCTGTGTGCGGTGTACCCCCACATATCCCGTGGCCAACAACAGGTGATCCTCATCAAAGGGATCAAAGGCCAATGCGGACACGGCATACCGTCCGTCGTAGAGGTGGCCATGGTAGCCGTAGTGGCCAGCAAAACGCCCTTCCGGACGTTCAAGCACCAAGCTGGGAGCGAGCCCGCAGTTACGAGGCTCCCAGCTTTCACCGCCATCGACCGAGACAAACAACCCACCCACATCGCTGCGGGCGTAGAGGGTGTCGCTCTTGGATGGGTGCGGGGTAACCTCAATAATATAGCCGTAAAAGAATGGGCCGAGACAACGATGGGATCGAATGGGAATCATCAAGTGGAAAACCTGTTCAAAATTTCAAAGTTAGGCAAAACACTGCTCTGGCAGTGGTTTCTCGCGAAGTTGGTTTTCAGACGGCTTCAGCTTTGTCTCGCCGAGAATCGGACGACACACAGCCAGTGCCTCGTAGAGAGACTCGATGGCCCAGAGGCCGTGCCTGCCGTTCATCTCAGGTTGCCGCCTCTCGCGCACCGCCTCGGCAAAATCGCGCAGAGATTCTGAAGTTGCATCGGTGGCGGGCACACAATCGATGATGTTGCACAAGGGCTCCGGTCCACTCTTCCAGCAGGTTTCCTTGAGTTCCAGGCGCATCGGATGCTCCGAGACCAAAAGCGTGGCATGGGTTCCGTAAATTTCCATGGCATGGCGATAAGAGGCCACGTAATGCGACTGAAAAGTGACCGGGATGCCTGCGAATTGCCCGAGCAGAACTATCGAGTCTTCCGTTTGCGTCGGCGTAATATCCGCATGCGCCAATCCCGAAGTCCACTCGCCCCGACCAAAGAGAAAGTGCAGCAGGTCGAGTTTATGAATGCCGCACTGGTAGAGCGGGCCGCCGGGATTCTCGCCCGGATGAAAACGCCAATTGTCGGGCGGATAGATGAGTCCCAGGGTGCTCATGGTCGCTATCGAGACCCCGACCACCCGTCCGAACTTGCCCTCGTCCAACAGCGACTTAATGTATTGGTAAAGCGGCTCATAACGCAGAGTAAACCCATGCCCGTGCGGAATCCCGTGCTCCTCGCAGTATTCGACCAGTGCCGTGCAATCCGATAAATCGTGGCCAAGGGGCTTTTCCGTGAAAATCGCCTTACCAGCCCGCGCTGCCAGAGTGGCTTGGGCGACATGAAGATGAGCCGGAGTGCAGACAAAAACGGCCTCGACTTGCGGATCATTGACGAGTGCCTCAATCGAAGGGTAGGCCACCAAGGGTTTTTCTTCCTGAGCTTCGGCTTCGACGACGATGGAAGGCGACAGGTCGATCCCGCCGATCATTTCGAAGCACCCCGCTTTTCGCAGGCTGGCCCGGCGCTTAATCCCGTAGCCTCCCACTCCGATCATGGCATAGCGTATTTTCTTCATAGATTTCCCTCAGACAAAAACGCGGATTTGCGCGAGTTCTGTTGGAAGTCGCCGGTTGCATCCTCCCGATGTTTTTGCATCACCTCGATCCGGCGATGGAGTTGGCTCGCAAATCGCACGTCGGGGCCGTGCAGCACACCCACGGGGCCAAGTCGCAAAAACCGGCCCGGCTCCTCCCCCAGGCACGCGATCCACGCTCTCGTATTCTCGATCTCGGCGTCCACAATGGCAGGCACAGTCGGCACCTCGATCTCTCCATGGCCGCGCCAATGAACCAGCATTTGTATGCATGTCAGAAGGGACCTGTGGAGACAGGCATAGACAACCGCGTGGGCTCGGTGCTCTTCCGCGCAGGCCCGCGTGATCTCGTCGGGTGCCGCCGCAGCCACTTCTGCGAACGCTTCCATCGCGTCGTCAATCAGCGGCAAAATCCGCTCTTGAGTCGTTCGCAGCGCATATCGAAGAACCTCACAACCAGGATTGGGCATAAACGGATACCCCCCCTTGAGTCGCATGTAGTCGGTCAGCACCGGATGCCAGTAGTAGGCACGATCCTCCTCGGTGAGCGCAATTGGATTCGGCACCAAGGGGCCAGGCAAAAAGGTGTTGTCGTGCTGCGCATAGACATGAAAACCAGGTCGTTCCCGCACCGCTCGCTCCATCGCTCGCAATCCCGCTTCCATTCGATCTCTTAGCGGCTCCGCGATCCAGTCCCGCACCACCAAGGAGACGGACTCCTCCGGGGATTCCCCTTGCTCTAGGTAGCGCTTGAGACTCGCTTGATTGATATTAAAGCGCACGGTCTCCGGTTGGGTGACCAGTCCCTTAAATAGGATTTGATCGGCCTCCAGACTGCGAGCGAACTGCAATATCTCAAGCTGCTCCCAAGGATTCGGGACATAGCAATTCTGCAAATAATGCTCGTTCGGTCCCGGCATGACCATCCGGGGCTTGCGTCCGCTGGCGAGGATTTCCGCAGCACGCTCCTCAAAGTCCAAGCGGCGCCTATCCCGCGCGCCATCATACCCCCCGCGCTCCAAAGCCTCCGGCCCGACCTGGCCCAGAGCCCACTGGTCCTCCATGCCGCCGGTCCGCGATTGCTCTCCCCACAGCGCAACATGGGTGTGTGGACCGGCTTTATCCAGCACGGCAGCCCGCTCTCCCGGGGTGAGTTGAGATGTCAGCGCGACATCGATGTCGCGGCCCGCCCCTTTGGCGGTCGCCACAAGAGCGTCGCAAAATCCCGCGATCCGCCCTCCGATGTCGGTTCCTCTGCCGAAAAAGCGCGAGTTATAGAAGGGGCCATTCGCCCCGGCATACAACGCCTCGGAATGCGAAAATCCCGCCCCGCTGTCATGCACGAAAACGATGATGTCCTGCAAATTTTCTGCTGCCCCCAAAATGCTCTGCAACATCTGCGAATAATGGTCGCGCACTTCGAGCAGATCGGTATCCAAGGCGTAAAGCGGCGTCATCGAGCAACTGGGATTGTCCACCCGCGGCCCTCGCCAACCCGGATGCTTCCGGAAAAGCGCCTCCGGCACATGCCGCGGCTCCGCCACATAAAGCACCGAGGTCAGCCCCTCCTCCCCCGCCGCCCGATCCAGTGTCCGCAATCGCTCCAGATTCTTCTCCAGAAAAAACCGGGGATACATCCCTCGCGAATACGACGACTCGGCAAACATATCCAACGATGCCCCATAGTTGTCGAAATAGAGGTAGTATTCCTCCGGATGCGAGTAGGCCAGCGGATGATAGGGGGTGTCGAGGAAGTTGATCTGCAAGGATGTGCATCCCACCTCCTTCGCCGCTCTCGCATAGCGTCGGGCCGCTTCATCCAGAGAAATGGAGCGATCGTGCAGTTCGGGTTCCCATTCCCCCAGAACAAAGACTTTTGAATAGACAGTTGACATTCTTTTTATGAATAAACAGAATACTTTAGAGAATCAAGCGAATTTATGCGAATTTTAAGCAGAATCTTTTATTTCAGGGAATTGATCAGCGGCTCGAAAGCCTCCAGGTAAAATCTCACAAGCGAAGATGACCACGCTGACCATCACAGAAATCACAATGCCCGCCGCGCTGATCGGCCCGTCCA
>Ga0222668_1000371_pt1 | contig 29963 bp, 27 predicted proteins | sample AntAcemetagen728_FD_179823 | JGI IMG/M metagenome (GOLD analysis project Ga0222668, IMG submission 179823) | Saline water microbial communities from Ace Lake, Antarctica - #728 | ecosystem: Environmental > Aquatic > Non-marine Saline and Alkaline > Saline | place: Antarctica: Ace Lake... | reverse complement strand
TTGGTGATGGCACATTTTCAACTTCTTGCGGACCTGTCACGCATGTTTATGAAGTAAATGGTGATTATAATGTTTCGTTAAAAGTGACCAATGTTGGCGGTTGTTTTACGATCCTACCAAAGATTGATTATATCACGGTCTTTCCAAATCCTGTTGCGAGTTTTATTTATTCGCCGTATAATCCTTCTACAATTAATTCGGAAGTTGATTTTACTGATTTTTCAACGAATGCTGACACTTGGGAATGGTCTTTTGGTGCGATTGGAACGTCAGGCATTCAAAATCCAACATATGTTTTTCCTGAAGAGGCAGCGGCTTATCCTGTGCAATTAATTGTAAATACTATTGAAGGTTGTGCCGATACCTTGGTGAAAATTGTTACTATCTTTCAAGAGCAGCTCATCTTCGTTCCCAATGTGATTACACCTGATGGAGATCAATTCAATGAAATTTTTACGCCATATTTTACAGGAATCGATATCTATGATTACCATCTAACAATATATAATCGTTGGGGTGAAATTCTTTTTGAATCCTATAATTTGGCTACGGGTTGGAATGGAACCTATGGTGGAGAAATTGTACCTGATGGTGTTTATATTTGGACTGTTGAAACAGCAGATGTCTCTACCGATAAGCGATTTGAATTTAGTGGACATGTAACGGTCATTAAATAAGCATTCCAAGCCATTCATTCTCTTCTAAACCTAAATTGACGTTATATTTCAATACGATCAAGTTTTTGGAGCTGGTCACAACGTATTTCCAAAAGGGAAAGCGTGTGTCGAAAAGTGATGATAGAATGTGATTTTTAAAGCGCTATCAAAAGCTTGAATGCCCATGAATGAAGGAAGGGATCTCCAATCTATCCCAATCATTTGTCCAAAGCAAAACGAAGGATCTTTTTGACAATGGAATTGAATTAGTTGAACTTCTTGGTGTATGTGAATGTTCCCTCTCGTAATTCCTTAGCAGAAGTTGTGCTTAAAGGCATCCCGTATTGTGTAAATTGAAAACGACTCGATAATAATCCATACCCTCCGTCAATATTCGTAAAAAAAGGTTGAATTTGAGCAACCCCAGTAACTGGAGAAGAAATATCCATATACTGTTTCAAGACCTTATGTCCAAATGCAAAATGAATATCGATTCCATCCATTGTTCTATAATCTACATTTTCGTCATCTGGAACAGTTTCTTGAACCCATTTGTAAAAATTCAGTCCGTTTAATTTTATAGCGCTTGTTGGAGAATCTGAACGTACTTCAAATTTACGTTCACTAAAGCTAGCAGAGGTACCGTCAAGGTAATATTCTGTCCAATTCATGGTGTATCCAACTTCGTAATTTGCCGCATTAACGACGAGATCTGTTAGATTAATTGTAACGTTTTGATAATCGTCCTCCGTTATGACAGTATTCTTCGCAAACCCCAATTTTGCTGATGCACTTGTGATTGAATTTGGTAATCTAAAATTATAAAGCAGGGATGTTTCAGCAAATACCGACTTTTGGCCTTCATTCAAATCAGCTTCCAATCGATACGTATATTCACCTATTAAATCAGTAGCTTTAAAATAATAGATCTTTTGATCTGGAGCATAGAACACGCCATCTGTTGACTTACCTGTAATAATGCTGTCGGATAAAACCCAACTTCGCGCAGTTGATTCTCCAGTTTCATCAAATTCTATAATGCGTGCTTCAACTTGTTTAAAATAATTCGAATCAGGATTTTGAGCATATTCTAAATTATTTCCATCTCCTAAAAATGCCTTTGTAATTTTGATCATGTGAATCGAATCGTTCTGATCTAATAATCCAAAAATAACAGGAGTCAATTCATATTTGCCGTTTAAGCTAAAATCAGTCTCGCATGAATTTAGTCCAAGTGAAGCAACCAATAAAAAGGGGATAGAAAATTTTCTTAACATTCAGTTTATTTTAATATACAAATATACAAATAATAAGCTGCTTTTTAGCTACAGAAGAATCGCTATTCATCACGTTTTAGAAGTTAATAACTTCGTTTGAATTTTTCAACGCTTCTGATTCTAACTAATTATGTCGAACTTAGTCGTCTAAACTTGACCGTTTCTATGCTTAAAATTGGGTTATATATTGTCTTGATTATTGCTACATTTCGAGTCAATGCGCAAGATAAATCCTATTATCGGAGGATCATTGGAGTCTTAGCAAGTGATTCGTTGCAGGGCAGAGCAGGGGGGAGTTCATACGAATATGCCGCAGCAAAATTTATAGCGAAAGAATTTTCAGTCATAGATGGTTGTCGAGCGAAATTACAATCTTTTCGATTTAATGAGGCTTCTAAACAGTTGAAATCTCAAAATGTCCTCGCTTATATTGATCATCAGGCACCTCGAACAATACTTTTGTCTGCACATTATGATCATATCGGTTTGGGTGGAGAACTATCTATGAGTCAGGGTCTTCACGAAGTCCATAATGGAGCTGATGACAATGCATCCGGTATTGCTTTAATGCTTGCTTTGGCAAAAGTTCTCTCCACCGAGTGTACAACCTATAATTTTATATTCGTCGCTTATGGAGCGCATGAAAAAGGACTTTACGGCTCTTCGTATTTTTTTAAGAAAGCCAAAAAGTATAGATCAAAATTAGACTTGTGCATTAATTTTGACATGATGGGACGGATGAACAATAATTGGGTATACATGGACGGGTCAGTCGAAATTCTTGACGATCTAATGGGCGCGTCTACGGATCAAATAAAGTTTACGAAAAGCACTATTGACCGAATCAATACATTGGATTCCAAATGGTTGTTTCAGGATGGCGTCCCCTCCTTAACTTTTTCTACGGGCAGACATCTTGATTATCACAAAGTATCTGATGATTTAGAGTATATCAATTTTGAAGGAATGGCAATCATTCATTCGGCACTCATCAAATGGTTCGATAAAAAGTGTAATTCTTAATGCAACACAATTTATAGTGATTTACCTTCCTTTATCCTTTAAATTCAAACCCCTCTAAATGTCGATTTTTTTTCGATTCTTCGATATCTGCAACAGTCACTAGAATTCCTGTTTCTTCAACCCCTCCAAAGTCTTGATTTCTAGCAGTTCCAAATGATTTCATAGTCGGAGAAAGTTGCATATAATTATTGATTAAGGGCGGAATGTTTTCACCTCTATCTCTGCAATATTTTTGAAGAATTTTATGCCCTTCTTTAAAATCTAACCCGCTTACCATAGCCACAATTTCATGGGTTTCTACTGTTGTATACATTGGATATTTAGGGGTTACAATTTGATCGTGATCAGGAAAATAATATTTCATAAAGCCTAAAACAGCCCTTTTTGCCTCCTCATTATAAGAAGTATACATGGTCACTTTACCAAAAAAGTATTTCATTTGAGGATGCAATAAAACAATGGCACCCAATCCATCCCATAAATTATCCAAGGCAAATAAACCTTTTCGTGGGTTAATAGAAGGTTGGAAAAGTGGATTTACCCATGAACGACCAAGCTCAATGGTGTATGGAAGATATGATGAAATGAATTCAGTAGAAAAATTGAAGTAATGCGAAGTGGACAACTCATGATGATTTGAGCTTACCGCTTTTGCGCAATCAATGTAGCGATAACCACCCATAATTTCTTCGTCTTCTGGAGAAAAAACAATTAATTGTTCGTAGCATGGATCCGCAATATCTTGTTCGTCTATATCAAATGGTTTACCCGTTCCTCCGCCTGCTAAGGCAAATGTCAATTCACGCAAACGCCCTATCTCGCGCAATACATTGGGTGCATTCAGATGATTTACGCAATAGATTAGATTGCCCCCTTTATTGGTCTTTCTTAAAAATCGATCGTCGTTTAATTCACTCAAAATTAATTGACGATCTACTGGTGGAATGATATAATCTGTATTGATAGTACTCATATTATGTTGATTTTAAAGCGTAGGCTTTAGTTTTGACCCAATTTGCCCACTGTACATCTTTTTTTGATGTGTCAAATGTTTGATAAGGTATCGATTTTCCGAATTTTAATACCAATGTTTTACCTTTTTGACTAAATAATTCGTCAACCAAATAAAACATTTCAACATTTGCTTTAACACCTATACGTGTTCTGAAGTTGGATAAGCGATAGAAGAAGGACGAAAGTTCTCCGTCTAAATAAACTGGAATAATAGGTGATTTGAATTTCTTTGAGCGGGTAATAAAGGTTTTTTTCCATTCGAGATCTTCTACCTTTCCCCGTTTTTTTCGACTTACTAAACCGGCTGGAAAAACAAAGATTGCCTGATCCGAAGCAAATAATTCGTTTAAAGCCGCTAATGATTCTTTACTGTTTGATCCATGTTTGTTCACACCCGTGAACAGGTCTTTCAAATTGGGTAGGTGAAGCAACAAGTCATTAACCACGAACTTCATATCTGGTCGAATAGGATAGGCTTGCTGAATAATTGCCAAGGCATCCATACCACCCAAAGGATGATTACAAGCGAAAATAGCAGCCCCCGAATTAGGAATGTTTTCCAAACCTTCTACTTCAACATTAATTTCCAACCGTTTCAAAACGTTTAAGGCAAATGCATAACCATTGTGACCTTCATTGTCTTTTATCACCTCATTTACTTCTTTCTGATGAATGGTTTTCTTCAGATAACGGAGCAAAAAACCAGGCATCCATTTATAAATCCGTGGATTTTTGTCTTTAATGAGGTTGTCTATATCTATGAAATTTTCGCTCAACGAGATCTATAATTAAAAATGTTTCTGTAAAGTTAGCCCATATCAGAAATCATTGAGACTTCATGGAAAGATTTAATTCACGAATTATTGTTGATGTAGCTTTTGACGTCGTGCCGAAAGAAAATTTTAAGGGATTGTCAAAAAAAAGGCTATGGAAAGTGAATTCCATAGCCTTCAATTTTATTTGGTCAGGAATTAACCTAAAAATGAATAACGATAATCAGTTGCAGGAACGAATGTTTCCTTGATCGTACGTGGAGAAACCCATCTTAATAAGTTTAAGTATGAACCCGCTTTATCATTTGTTCCAGAAGCTCTTGCTCCCCCAAATGGCTGCTGTCCAACTACTGCTCCTGTCGGTTTATCATTGATGTAGAAATTACCAGCAGCATTCTCTAATTTCTTGCTTGCCAAATCAATTGCATAGCGATCAATCGAGAAGATTGCACCCGTTAAGGCATATTCAGATGTTTGGTCTAACAATTCCAATGTCTCCTCAAATTCATTTTCATCATAAATATAGATGGTCATAACAGGTCCGAAAATTTCTTCGCACATGGTTCTGAATTTTGGATTCGTTGTTACAACAACCGTTGGCTCAATAAAATAACCTTTTGATTTGTCATAATTCCCACCTGAAACGATTTCAGCATCCGCTTGTCCTTTAATATAATCAATGTATCCTGCGATTTTATCAAATGCGCGTTCGTCAATAACAGCATTAATAAAATTCCCAAAATCTGAAGGACTGCCCATTTTAAATGTTGCTAAATCCGCCTTTACATATTCAATAATTTCTTGTGCAATATTACTCGGAATATAAGCCCTAGAGGCAGCAGAACATTTTTGTCCTTGAAATTCAAATGCACCTCTTGAAATTCCTGTTGCAACTTCTTTGGCCACAGCAGAGCGGTGAGCGATAATGAAATCTTTTCCACCTGTTTCACCAACAATACGAGGGTATGAACGATAGCCGTCTAAATTTGTACCGATTTCTTTCCATAAATGCTTAAAAACCGCACTCGATCCTGTAAAATGTAATCCAGCGAATTCTCTGTGCTTGAACACTGCATCACCTGCAACTGGTCCGTCTACGGTAATCATATTGATGACACCATCCGGTAATCCGGCTGCTTTAAACAGTTCCATGATCACTTGTGCCGAATAGATTTGAGTTTCTGCCGGTTTCCAAACTACGACATTCCCCATCAATGCAGGTGCTGCACATAAATTTGCGCAAATCGACGTGAAGTTAAATGGGGTGATCGCAAAAATAAATCCTTCTAATGGACGATATTCTAGGCGATTCCACATGCCTGCATTCGAATCGGGCTGTTCCTTATAAATTTGCGTTACATAAGCGACATTCATTTTTAAGAAATCAATCAACTCACAAGCGGCATCAATTTCTGCTTGCATACAATTTTTTGATTGTGCAAGCATAGTTGAAGCATTCATTTTGTCTCTGAATGGTCCTGCTAATAAATCTGCTGCTTTTAAGAAAACTGCCGCACGTTGTTCCCACGGTAAATTTGCCCAAGCTTGACGTGCTGCTAATGCCGCATCAATCGCTGCATTGACATGCGTGGCATTTCCATAATTAAAATGACCTAAAATATGCTGGTGATCATGAGGTGGAGAGATTGAACGTTTGTCCGTTGTTCTCACTTCATTTGCTCCAATGTACATTGGAATATCGATCGGTGCTTGATTGTATAATTGATCGTAAGTATTTTTTAAGCTAATGGCTGCTGCACTTCCGGGTGAAAAGGGGGTTACAGGTTCATTTGCTGGTTGGGGTACGCGATAAATTGCTTCTGGCATAACTGTGTGTTTTTAGTTAACAGCTACAAAAATAAGCAAAATTTGAGGATTGAAAGATGAAAAGCCCAATTCAATTGGCCATGAAAGAAGTTGGAAAGAAACTAAGAGTTACACAGATCCTTGATCTAGTTCATTTTAAGTTTCGCGAAAAGTTCGAATTTAGGAACAGCAACTCTAAAACGTTCTTTTGTGTCAACACGCTCAAACATATAGTATCCTCGCATGTAACCAATTTCGCTGTGTAAATCACTACCGCTGACATAAACATGTTTTTGTCCCGCTTGTAAAATGGGTTGTTCACCGACCACACCGTCACCTGAAACTTCTTTTGCAGGGTTGAGTGAATCGAAAATAAACCAATAGCGCGAAATGAGCTGGACCTCATACGCATTCATGTTTTCAATTACAATCCGGTAATTGAAAAAAAACATATTATTTCTAACGTTGGATAAATCCTTTCGATAGAGCGTTTCAACGCTTATTTTTACTCCGCAAGTTAAGGCTGTTATCATCTTCTTCAAATTTACAAAAAACTAACATTAATCCAAATTTGAAGGCATCAAATCCGTTAAATTATTAACAGATATTCGAACAGTTCGAAATGGTTTTGATCCTTTCTATAGTAATAACGCTTGATGCATTAAAAAGGTTGGTTGAACATGTTGTTTTATTTGTTCAGATAGGCCAACCAATCCATTCCCCATGCAACACCCAAATGTGCAATTAACCCACCATAAATATTTCGCGAACTATAGGCGAAAATACCTAAGATATAGCCACCAAATATCGAGCTAATGGCTTCTCCTACAGGTTTTCCAAAATGTAAAAAGCAGTAAACGGTAATCATTGGAAGAAGGGCATCTTTCCCTACAAATCGAGAGAGCGCAATCACCATAAATCCTCTAAAAAATAGTTCTACAGAAAGAAAATCAAATCCATAACATAATTCATATATGCCTGCGGTGATCCATTGATCTATGCCCAAAACAGTATATTCGTGATAATCGGTATAGGTAGGGTAGGTGTTTAAAAAATCAGGTTGAAAAGAAGCTCCATAAATTAAAGGAATCATGAATAAGATCAGCCAAAAATAGGGACGTATATGCGCACCATTTAAGCGAAGTCCAAATCTCTCAGGTTTGAAGTGGCGCACTGAATAGTAAAGTATAAATAGGGGCAGAATGACTGTCAATGAGCTCGAAAGATTGCTGAGGCAGGACCTAATCCAGCGACCGACATAGGGATTTTCTCCATAAAGTTTTTGTGTGAATTGCATCACATAGTAACTCGAATCTAACGAAAGAAAAAAAAGTCCGATTAATCCGAAGAATATAAATTTCAGATTGAAGATGGGCTTTTTTTCTGCACCACTTTTAAGAGATACTATGGATGAACTTACAATAAATGCGATTGCATAGAACGCGAATAAAAAGAGAACGAGTAAGAACGATTTTTGATTATTACGGACGACTTGGTCGTAAATCCGGACGTCGGTCATGAAATAATTAATGTAGATACATACACTCAAAAATAGTCCCACTAATACATGAGGTATTACTTTGAAGTCGGCCTGGAAATACTGAATGATGTACTTAAAAAATATTTTCACGCGGCTAAAGTTAGAATAAATAAATTTATGGAATAATTTTGGCAGTCGCATCTCTATTAAAACAATTCATTATGGCAAAATATAGACTCCTTTTTCTTTTCATGAACAGTCTTATTTTTGGCTATTCACAAACAATCGAGATTCGTGGTCAAGTATTGGATGTTGATGGTGATCCTATTCGTGATGTGCGTTATTTTGTGAGCAGCCGACCAAATGTCTACTATAAAACAACGGTTGATGGAGGTTATTCAGTCAACTATTCGGGTCAAAAAGCGGACACGATTGTCTTTGAACATGTGGGATTCCAGCGGAATAGTCTCCTGTTGGATGAGAAATTGGCTAAAAAGGCAAAAAATGGTTCGGTTACCCTTAATATTGTTCTGCCAAATCGTATTTGGGAACAGATAGACGTTTTTGCGGATCGGCCGGATACCCTTTTTGGAACCCAAGAATATAGTGTTGCCGATTTTGAATTTGATCGCAGTGGTGATATTGTGCTTTTAACATACGAGAAAACTTTAGACAAAGGAAGTGTATTGAGGGTTTTAGACGAAAATAGAAAGATCACAGATCGCTATTATATCGCTGAAAGCGCAATTGAATTGCGCACTGATTTTAGGGGGAATACGCATTTAATTACCGAACAAGAAGTGTATTTTATTTATATAGAAGATCATAAAATTAGCGTCTATCCTGAGAATAGAGATTATTTTTTTAGATACGTTGCACCCATTATTGACACGATTGGCGATCGGATTTATTTCTCAAATTATTCTGAAGTATATCCCGCATTCGACTATATGGAGTTTAATCGAAAAGACTCCACCTATCATACCTTATTAAAAGTTGAAGATCAAATTATGATGGACATGTATCGCGCTGAGTTTAAATATGTAGATGTTCGAACAAAATTATGGGCTCATAATAAGGAACTTGAGACGGGAATCGATAAAGAAATATGGGTAGGAGCAAATGTGTTTACCAATTCGATTTATTATGAACCGCTTTATGCGCCCTTGTTTAAGGTTGGGTCGGACAGTATCCTTGTTTTTGACCACTACAAAAACTTTTTATTTTTATATACGGAAGATACAAGAGTATTTACAGACAGTGTCCGAATTTTCTATCATAAGGATGCAAAAAAGTCAGGGTGGGAGCAACCGCTCATTCAAGACACCGAAAACGATATCATCTATGGAATATTTGAACGAAACGGATACACGTATTTAAGTAAAATAAACCTTCAAACGGGGTTGATCGAACATAATTTTAAATTGAACTTTAAATATGTCGAGTCGATTCATGTAAAAGATGGGTACGTATATTATATCTACAGACCTTATGAGTCGATTCAAAAGAAATATATTTATAGAGAACGTTTGAAGTCGAACTAAATCTTAGTAGACTAATCTCTAATCGCGGAGCGTGGTTCTCTTCTTCGTTTAAACCATCCTTTCCTATGCTGACGATCACGTCGTTTATAAGCTTTGGTTTTTTTCCCATCTTCTGTTATAACAGGAGCCACTGCGTTAGAACCACCGCCATAAGGATTGCCATCAACTGGATCAACCCATTGGTCTTTCACGTCAACAAAGGTATCGTTTTCTGCTCCTTCTTGGTTTGGACCGTACAATCGAACCTTGCGATTCGTTTTATTCACGGCAATTAAATCTTCTTTGTATTCCCAAATACTTCCTTCCCATGTATAGCCGTCATAGGTCATGTCAGGAATATAAAAATCATACATTCCTTCGAGGTTGGCTGTTTCAGGAACAAGGTGGTCAAATACAATCGCGTCCAATTGTTCATTAAAATTCACAGCAATGGTTGCTTTTTCGGAATATTCAAAAAATACCCGCCTTAATAATCTTTTCGAACCTGCAGCTTCTTGAAAAATCGGGTAGCCCATGCGTAAGCTTTTACCTTTAAAGTAAAAAACATCCAATATTTTTTTGTTCGTACTTCTGCTTCCTCCATTATACCCAATTATGGTGTAAAGCGTTTTATTTCCTTTCTGAATCGGCAAGATCTTATAATAAAGAGCACCATACCATGCAGTTGGAGCCAACGTATTTTCCGGACGAGGTGGAATGGTGATATGATCCTCTTTGAATTTTATGACTTCATTTGGTTTATCGCTTCTGTTCGGTAAGATCATATAACAATAATGACTGTTTACACCGCTATTATCTTCAATATTCCAATTGAAAAGACGAAAGACATTATCGGGCGATTTCAGCGTCGATAAGGTTTGAAACGAATCAAATGGATAATCAAAACTTCCCGGATAGGCCAGTATCTCTTCAATTAAATGCTCCAAAGATTCATTTTCCAATAAACGCATTTGGTCATCTTTCGCTTTTCTAACAAGCAATAACTGTGCATTAATCTCTTTTTCTTTCTGCACCAAAAAAGTATCGACCTCAATTTCTTTTGAGATTCCAACAGCACTGATGTGCAAGAAAAATACAAGGGCAAAAAGTCGTTTCATACTGTCTTAACGTTTCTGTATTCAAAGGTAACACATTTTACACGTATTCTTTCTAATACGATCCGGATTGTTTGAATGTTACACCTTTTAATTCAATTCAATGATGTGCAATTTTCTTGCCGTTTTCTTCTACATTTTCTAACTCATTCGATTCTTTGCCTATTAATATTAACTTATTTCTAACTTTGTAATGTATGGAAAATGTAAAGATTAGACTAGGCGGTGTTCCTGAGCATTTTAATTTGCCCATTCATTTAGCCAAAGAAAGAGGGGTGTTTAGCAGTCGAGGAGTTGATTTGGAATGGACAAATTTTGGAGGTGGTACAGGACAAATGACAAAAGCGCTTCGTGAAAATGAAGTGGATGCCTGTATTCTTTTAACAGAAGGAATGATTACGGATATTATAAAAGGTAATCCGAGTAAAATAATCAGCGAATATGTTACGACTCCTCTGACGTGGGGCATTCATACAGGTATCAACAATAGTTTGATGAATTACCGTGATATTTTTGATAAGAATTATGCGATCAGCCGCTTTGGTTCAGGTTCGCATCTCATGGCAATTGTCGACGCGGATAGTAAAGGGCATAAGCTGAATAAAGATCAATTTAAAATCATCAAAAATATTGATGGTGCACTTCCGTCTTTGGAGCGTTTGGAAACGGATGTTTTCTATTGGGAAAAGTATACCACTAAACCATATGTTGATTCTGGAGAATTAAGAAGAATCGGTGAATACCACACTCCTTGGCCGTGTTTTGTGATTGCTGCCACTGATAAAATCTTGAAGGAACAACCGGATTCAATTATCCGCATGTTACGCACAATTCATGATGAATGTGATAAATTTATGCATGATGACACGATTGTAAAAATGGTGAGCGAACGGTACGACCAAAAGATCAAAGATGTCGAGAGATGGTACAATAGCACAGAATGGGCAATTCACGGTTGGGTAAGCGAAAAAATGATGAAAAGTGTAATTTATCATCTTCAACAAGCCGAGATTATTTCAGCAGATGAAAAAATTCCTGACTTGGTATGGAAACGCAAATAGACAGTCCTTTTACGATCCAACCTGCGAAAGGAGAAATTCAGCCCATTATCATTAGCATTCCCCATGTTGGAACGCTTTTTCCTAATGAAGTGAAAGATGCGTATTTACCGAATCAGGTTTCGTCCTTGGATGATACGGATTGGTTTTTAGATCAACTTTACGCCTTTGCACCAGAGATGGGGATTACGATTGTCAAAGCAAATTATAGCCGTTGGTTAATCGACTTGAATCGCGACCCTGAAAGTAAACCCTTGTATAATGACGGAAGGATTATTACAGGATTAACGTCTTTAACTGATTTTCTGGGAGAACCAATTTATAAAGAAGGACGGGAGCCGGATCAGCAAGAAATACAGCGTCGATTAGCAGCTTATTTTTGGCCCTATTACAAGAAAATTCAGGATGAAATTGAATTGCGTCGTGCTACCTTTAAAAATGTAGTGCTCTGGGATGCTCATTCGATTCGTCAATCTGTTCCTACAATTCGTGCCGAGCATTTTCCTGAAATGATCCTTGGTACAGCGGATGAGACTTCTGCTCATCACGAACTAATCAAAAGTGCGCTTAATTCATTGCGTGCTGTTTATCAAGTCAATCACAATGATCCATTTAAAGGAGGTCATATCACACGCTATTTTGGGCGTCCAGTAAAAGGTGTTCACGCACTTCAATTGGAGCGAAACAAAATCCTATACATGGATGATAATGAGAGAATCTATAATGCACCTCGTGCCGAACAGATGCAAAATGTCTTGAAAAAGACCTTTGTTTCGTTGCTCGAAACCTTAAAAATGATCAACAAATAGGTTATGAGATTCTTGCGATTTCTTCTCTTTCCTTTTGCATTGATCTATGGCGCTATTACCAGTTTAAGAAATGGTCTTTACAGGGTAGGTCTTTTTAAATCGTCCAAATTCAGTTTACCAATCATTTCAGTAGGTAATTTAAGTATGGGGGGAACGGGTAAAACACCGCATACCGAATATCTTATTCGCCTTTTAGAAGCGGATTATAAATTGTTTACCCTAAGTCGTGGTTTCGGACGAAAAGAGCATGGTTTTATCATTGCAAATGAGGATTCAGATGCGCGTCAAATTGGAGATGAGCCCATGCAATACCAATTGAAGTTTGGCGAAAATATAGGCGTGGCAGTGGATACAAATCGGGTCAACGGGGTCATGGAAATTTGCCGTGCTCATCCAGAAACAGAATTGATTTTGCTAGATGACGCATATCAGCACCGAGCTATTCACGCTGGACTTTCAATATTAATTACTCCTTTTGATGATCCATTTTATTCCGATTTTATTGTGCCAGTTGGCCGATTAAGAGAGGCAAGGTGGGGGAGAAAACGCGCAGATTTAATCATTGTGAGTAGGACACCGTCTCTGTCAATGGATGAAAAAGAGCAGATAATTGCAAAAATAAATCCGTATGTGCATCAAAAAGTGTTTTTTTCTTCGATTCATTACGGTGATGTTCATTTTGTTAGCGAGAATACTGTGGTTGAACCACTAAAAGAGCGCTCAATCATTTTATTGACAGGAATAGCGAAGGCAAAACCTTTGTACGATTTCATCAAAATTAATAACACCATCCTTCATCATTTTGAGTTTGGCGATCATTACAATTTTAAGCCCGAAGATATCCATAGAATTCACAATTTATTTGATAAATTTGCAAATAAGGATGTCTTGATTTTAACAACAGAAAAGGATGCCATGCGTCTTTTGAAGAAAGAAATTAAGAAGGAGCTGAATGATTATCCCTGGTATTATCAGGAAATAATTGTTAAAATCGATAAGGCATCAGAATTTAATGAACGCGTTCATGATTATGTGGAAAAAAATAGTTGAAACAACAGAATTTATACATCAACACTTTAAGGAACAACCGATTGTCGGAATTGTGTTGGGCACAGGATTGGGGGGCTTGGTGAGTGAAATTAATATTAAATGTACATTGGCCTATTCGGAAATTCCGAACTTCCCTGTATCAACGGTTGAAAGCCATAGTGGCAAATTAATTTTTGGTGAATTGGGTGGGAAAATGGTTGTTGCAATGCAGGGGCGTTTTCATTTTTATGAAGGTTATTCGGCTGAGGAAGTTACTTTTCCGATTCGTGTGATGAAAATGTTAGGGGTAAAACAACTGCTCGTCAGCAATGCATCAGGTGGCGTTAATCCCGATTTTGAGGTGGGCGAAATTATGTTCATTAAAGATCATATCAACTTATTTCCTGAGCATCCGTTGCGCGGAAAGAATTTGGATGAATTAGGTCCTCGTTTTCCTGATATGAGTGAACCATACGACGCGAATATGTTGCAAATTGCTCATGAAATTGCGAAGGAGAAGAATATCAAGGTCAGTGAAGGTGTTTATGCCGGCTTAACGGGACCTGCTTTGGAAACACCTGCAGAATATAATTATATCCGAATAATTGGGGCGGACACAGTTGGAATGTCAACTGTTCCCGAAGTGCTTGTTGCACGACATATGGACATACCAGTTTTTGCGGTTTCAATCATAACTGATCTGGGTGTGCCCGGGAAGATTAAGAAAGTAAATGTTGCAGAAATTATTGCCGTAGCAGCAAAGCAAGAGCCAAAAATGACGGCAATAATGAAGGAATTAGTAGCGCGAATTTAAGGAGATAGATTCAATGGAATTAAGCGAAGAAATTAGAAATAAATATCAACCTGTAATTGGATTAGAAATTCATGCACAGATGTTGACCAATACAAAGGCTTATTCGAACGATAAGAACGAATATGGTGCTGCTCCAAATACAAACGTTAGTCCAATTACGTTGGGACATCCTGGTACGCTGCCTCGGATGAATAAGAAGACGATTGATTATGCCATAAAAATGGGATTAGCACTGGGCTGTGACATTGCTCCAGAACAATATTTTGCCCGAAAGAATTATTTCTATCCCGATCTTCCGAAAGGATATCAAATTACACAGGATACGACTCCCATTTGTACAGGTGGAAAGGTCTTTGTGAAGAATGAGCACGGTGAAACAAGGAAAATTGGAATCACGCGCATTCACATGGAGGAGGATGCAGGAAAAAGTATTCACGATATCGATCCATTTAATACCTTAATTGATTTAAATCGAGCAGGGGTTCCTTTAATTGAAATCGTTTCTGAGCCAGATATTCGTTCTTCTCAAGAGGCCTATAATTATGTTACTGAAATCAGACAATTGGTGCGTTACCTCGAGATTTGTGATGGAAATATGGAAGAGGGGAGTTTGCGTTGTGATGCAAATATTTCTGTCATGCTCAAAGGAGCAAAAGAATACGGAGTGCGCGTAGAGGTTAAAAACATGAACTCTATTCGAAATGTGCAAAGGGCGATCGAACATGAAATTACACGCCATATTCTTGCAATCGAGAACGGTGAACAATTATTTCAAGAAACACGGAATTTTGATGCTTTAAAAGGATTGACCACAGCAATGCGATCGAAAGAAGCGGCCAATGATTATCGTTTTTTTCCTGAACCTGATTTGCAACCAATTCGTGTTACTCCCGCTAAAATAGAACAATTGAGAGCCCAAATGCCGCCGCTTCCGGCAGAATTGATTGCAAAGTATACGGGAGAATTAAAACTTTCAGAATACGACGCACAGATTATTACTGATCAAAAAGAAATAGCGCTTTATTTTGAAGAGGTTATCAAACATACTTCTAATTATAAAATGGCAGCGAATTGGCTCATGGGAGATGTGAAATCATATATGAATTCTAAAGCCATTACCATAAAAGAGTTTCCAATTTCAGCGGAAAATATTGCAGGGTTGGTAAACCTCATTGATGACGGCAAAGTTTCGAATAATTTGGCGAGCCAAAAAGTTTTTCCAGAATTATTGAAAGGAACAAAATCAGCTTTAGAAATCGCAGAAGAAAATGATTGGATTCAAAATTCAGATGAATCCAATTTAAAATCAATTATCTTAGCTGTTTTTGAAGAAAACCCTTCCGAATTTGAACGCTTCAAGGCAGGAGAAAAAAAATTAACAGGCTTTATAATGGGTAAAGTTATGCAAAAGAGTGCCGGGAAAGCTGACCCACGTTCAGCGAGTAAATTAATCAATGAACTAAGTCAAGTTCAATAAGTAAACAAGTTAAAATGAAAAAATTCATTACACCAATTATTGCATTCGCACTTTTATTAGGAAGTTGTGGCGGTGAAGCATCAACAGAAGAGGAGATTCCTGGACACAAAATTGTCGGTGAAGTCACCAATGGTGACGGTCAAGAGGTTGTTTTGGTGGCATACGAAGGTGAAACAGAGAGTATCATTGACACGGTAAAAATCGAGAATGGACGATTTGAATTTCAAACAGCAACAAAAGAATTGAGACAATACGTGATTCTCTTCGGTGAGAATGAAATGCCGATTGTTTTATTATTGGACGAGAGTGATAAAGATATTGTGATTAAAGGTAGCATGCCTGGAATCGGTGATAACTACGAGGTTTCTGGATCAAAAGAAAGTCAATTTGTGAAAGATTATTTGGTCTTCTTAAAACCTTATTTTGAAGTTGAACAACCGATCTATATGGAGTTGCAGGCAACACCTCAGACAGATACAGTTCGAATTCAAACGCTAATTGATCAATTGGATAGTATTTCATTATACCAACGTGAATACGCGATCAACCATATGGATAAAAACCCGGGATCACCCGCTAGTTGGTTGATGTTGCGTGAATTATTTCCTGCGAGTGGATTGCTTAAATTTAACCCCGCTGATCTCGATTATTTTAAACGTATTTCTTCAGAAATGCGCGAAAAGTATCCTTATTCAGAATACCCAGATTTGATTGATCGTGATGTGAAGAGCATTGAATCACAAATTGAACAGATGAATAATCCGGAGTTGGCACAAGGAAGCGGAACAGGTGATTTTGAATTCGCCCCAGAGATTGTGATGGAAGATACAAATGGAAAAAAAATGACGTTGTCTGATTTGCGTGGAAAAGTTGTATTGATTGATTTTTGGGCGTCTTGGTGTGCACCTTGTCGCCAAGAAAATCCGAATGTGGTCGCTATGTACGAAAAATACAAAAGCAAAGGATTCACAGTGTTCAGTGTTTCATTAGATCAGGACAAAGATGCGTGGTTAAAAGCGATAGCTGCAGACAACCTTTCTTGGCCAAATCACGTCTCTGAATTGAACGGTTGGAATTCATCTGCGGCCGTAGCTTATGGCGTAAATGCAATTCCCGCGGCTTTTTTAATTGACGGTGACGGTAAAGTGATCGGCAGAAACCTAAGAGGACCTCAATTGGAACAAAAATTGAAAGAAGTTCTCGGATAGCAATTTTTTAAATGATGATTAAACAAACAATTAACATTCTCTCCTTTTTTCTTACAGTATTAATTAGCAGCTCTTCCTTTGCTCAATATGTGATGCCTACTGAAGGCTCCGTTTTTATTGATGGAAAAATTGTTGGCGCAGAAAACCAGAGGATTTATTTGCTTAATCAAAACATGGGTGGAATTCAAAACCCAATTGCTATTACAGTTGCTGACGAAAAAGGCCAATTTAAAATTGACACGGCTATTGCAGCGCGAGATTATTATGCCTTTGCACTTGAAAATGGACAATCGCTAAATTTGGTCGTAGAGTTTAATGATTCGATCACCATTAATGGGGACGCACGCGATCTTCTTCAATATAATTCTATTAAGGGATCGCCAGACTCCGAATTAATGTCTGATTTTTTACTTCAATTTCGTTACTTCAAACAGATCGAAGATTCTTTGCGGTCTGTTGTAATGGCAGATCGAAATAAACAAGGCGCAGTGAATGCTTATTTCACACCGATTGCGCAACGTTTTTATTCATACCGCAACAATTTTATCAGCACTAATCTCGAATCACCAGCATTATTAGCGACATTGAACAGTGTAGATCAGGCAAAAGAATGGGAAATGTTTAAACAAATTGTTGCCCTTCTTAATCGCACGTTCGGTGATTCACCAACAATTCGTGTCTTATCACGAAATGTAATCTTAAAAGATGAGCAGGTGCAGCAGCAACAGCTCGCTAATGAGCGAAAGGCCTCAATGCTTGCGCCTGGCAGTTTGGTGAATGATATCTCTATGCCGGATACTTCGGGAACAATTATTCAACTTTCTGATTTAAGGGGTAAGGTTGTGCTCATTGATTTTTGGGCGTCTTGGTGTGGTCCCTGTAGAAGGGAAAACCCAAATGTTGTGAAGGCTTACAAAAAATATAATAAAGACGGATTTGAAGTGTTTAGTGTTTCCCTTGACAAAGCAGGGGCGCGCGATAAATGGATTGCGGCGATTAAAAAGGATGGATTACTTTGGCCTTATCATGTAAGTGATTTACAGGGCTTTAATTGTCAAGCTGTGCGCGATTATCTCGTCTCTAGTATACCCTTTACTGTTTTAATTGATGCGGAAGGAAAAGTAATCGCTACCAATTTGCGTGGACCGCAATTGGAGGCCGAACTTAAACGTATTTACGGCCATTAATGAAGCGAACAAAAATCTTTTTTGCTTCTGATTTTCATCTAGGAGCTCCAACTTATGAAGCGAGTTTAGTGCGTGAAAAAAAGATTGTTCGCTGGTTGGATAGTATCAAAGATGAAGCTGCTGAAATCTACTTATTAGGGGATGTTTTTGACTTTTGGTTCGAATATAAAAAAGCCATACCCAAAGGGTATGTTCGCTTGCAAGGAAAAATCGCTGAATTGACTGATATCGGAATCAAAATTCATTGGTTTATTGGCAATCATGACATGTGGATTTTTGATTACATTCCAAAAGAATTGGGTGTAAACTTAATTCGCACAGAGGTCGAAAGAGATTTCAATGGTAAATCATTTTTTATTGGTCACGGTGATGGTCTAGGTCCCGGTGATCATGGCTATAAATTCATTAAAAAAGTATTCCGCAATCCATTTTGTCAATGGCTTTTTGCGCGCTTGCATCCGAATTTTGGAATTGGACTTGCGAATTTCTTTTCGCGTAAAAGTCGTGCCGCAACAGGTGACCAAGATGCCGTTTTTTATGGAGAGAATAAGGAAATGCTTATCCAGTTTTGTAAAGATAAATTGTCTCAAAAAAAATATGATTACCTGATCTTTGGACATAGACATTTGCCGATTGATTTTCAATTAAATGAAACATCCCGCTATATCAATATAGGTGATTGGATTACGTATTTTACGTACGGTGTTTTTGATGGAGATGTGCTTGAATTGTGCACCTTTGAAGCAGAAGACCGAATCATAAGAGGTTAAGCCTTTATTTCAGTCGATTGAATCCTTCCAATCTCTAAAATGTTTATCTTGGGACGAACATCAATCAATAGTGCTAATCTTTTACCTGTGAAAAGTCTTTTTTTTATTCTTAATAGTTTAATAATTCTCCCTTCGGTTCACGCCCAAATAGCGGTACCTATTTCGTCCATACAAAGTGAGTTATTTCAAACAGAGCAAGTTAAATCAATTGAATTAAGTGGGCAGTTGGCTAGTCAGAAACCTGCTTTATCGTGGTGTGCTCCGCTTGAAACACCAGGAACGGTTGGGCAATTTGAAAAGGTGGAAATTGGTGTTAGGTTAGATAGTGTAATATCAACACAGCTCTTAAATCATGTATTTAGACAAGAAGGTGATAAAATAAATCCATTCAATCCTGATGAAATTGATGTCTATGCAGAGTTTTGGGTTCAAAGTGGTGCTGTTTGGTATGGTCCAATTCGAGTGAATGCATTTTATTATCAAGATTATACACGAACAGCGAAAGGATGGGCACTCAATACCGCTGATGATTTATTTAGAATTCGTTTTGCACCGGAATTTTTAGGTCATTGGCGTTGTAAAGTATCCGCTCAGCTCAAAAATGAAAGCCCCTTTTCTTTTGAAGAATTTACATTCGAAACCATTCCGTCGGATAATAAAGGTTTTGTGCGTGTAGGTGATCATAAACGATTTTTGAGAGAAGGGGAGGCGCCCTTTTTTCCTGTTGGTCAAAATTTAACAGGGCCGAATAATCCAAGTCATACATTGGAGTGGAATAATAAAACGGCTGCACCTTCCGATTATATTGATTTTCAAGTATCAATGAGTGAATTAGCAAGCGCAGGAGGAAATTACTTTCGATATATTGTATCGCCTTGGCAAACAGAAATTGAATTTGAAGAATTGGGCAACTATTCTGATCGAATGCCGAATGCGTGGGAATTTGATCAGATTCTCGACCATGCAAATGTATTGGATCTTAAGCTTCATCTTAATCTTGCAATGCATTATTCGTTTGAAGCACCGAATGGCTATGCCATGACAAGTTGGGATTGGTCTGCAAAAGGTGACGATCTTAATCCTAGCAATTCACCTTGTTTTAAAGAGGATGATAAAGGTTATTGTTATCGAAACGAATTAGGACTAGTTAATCCACAGGACTTTTTAACCGATTCACTCGCTATTGTTTATTATAAGCGGCGCTTGCGTTATATGGTTGCGCGGTGGGGGTATTCTACGAATATAGCGGTGATGGAATTATTGAGTGAGGCAAATAATTTTGGCAACGAATCCATTATAGAAAATAAAACAATTAACGGGAAATATGGCTGTTATTCTCTTCCTGATACAGCTCATATAGCCGATTCACCGTATAAAGATTTTCCGCAAGAGATTATCCCCAAATTAATGTCTTGGCAACTTGAAATGTGTCGCTATCTTAAAGAAGATCTTGGCATCACACAGCATCCGATTGCAGTCAGTTATACGGGTGAACCTGATTTTGTGAATGGTGATTCGACCTACTATTCTTCCTATGTTGATATCGCAACGTTTAATAATTATGGTCTAAGCATCAATAAATTTGAAAAGAACTATTTAATTGTTTCTAAAAAATATCATACAATTGAAAGTCCCTATTATCTCGATAAACCTTTCATGCACAGTGAATATGGACCAGGTGGTGCGATCACGAATTGCGACGAAGGTATTCGTTTTGTGAAGACGGTTAATTTAACCCCCTTTACTGGCTTGGCGGGGTCTGGAATTAATTGGCATTTTCATTGGAACGAAGATAGTATGTGGAATTATTTAAGACCGGTTAAGGAATTATTAGACAGTATTCCATTGGATGCTGAGAATTGGCAGGCGGGTGAACCGATTATTATGAAGGATAAATCGGTAGAAGTAATGTACCTATACCGTCCTAAAGTGGATGGAAAGGGCAAGGCCGTTGGCGTCGTCTCAAATCGTACTTTTAATTTCTATACAGGCGGAATTGATCTTGATGGAGGATCGTGTAAAGATGATTCACTTCGCACCGAACTCCTAGAAAACCCACTTTATCTTGTACCAACTGATTTACTAGCAGATGATTTGAGGAAAAAGATAAAATTGAATGGGATGGGTTCCTCTAATTCCTATCAAATCGAGTGGTTCAATGCCTTGACTGGGAAATCATTGGGAGAATATTCGGTCGGTTCAACAATATGGGGGAAATTAGAATTGGATTATCCTGGCAACTTGAGTGGAAATGCCGAATCGCCCATGCTCTTTTTTAGAATCAGACCCTATGGCGAATCAGTAAATGATATTTCTGAAGATACTGATAATCAGATTTTACCTGAAAACAGACTGCCGTTAGCGTTGGCTTTACCAAAAATTAGGACAACGAATTGGAATTAAGTCCATTATTTTTTGAAACTTTTTGAACGAACTTGCGTTAAAGAAAATGTAAACGGATTTTTAATCTTGGTTACAGGACTAATAAGGGTAAAGAGAGGATGCAAATCCTCTCTTTTTTTATTCCAACACATGCTCTCCAAAATAGGTTTAAACGATCAAAATCACTTTTTTTTTCCACCAAAATCTAAAAGACAAATAATTCTTTATATTTGCTAAAAATACATTATAATGAATAAAGGTAAAGTAAAGTTCTTCAATGAGTCGAAAGGTTTTGGATTTATTGTGGATAGTGATTCTGGAAAAGAATATTTCGTTCATATTTCTGGACTAATTGATGAGATTCGTGAAGATGACCAAGTTACTTTTGAATTAAAAGAAGGTAAAAAAGGGTTGAACGCAATCAACGTAAAAGTGTCTTAAATGCACCTTTAAAAGAAACATAAAGCTCTGTCCTTGTCAAAAGGGTGGGGCTTTTTTATTTTAACAATGATCGAACGTAAATGTCTAAACTGCGGCACTTGGAATACAATTGAAGATTGCTGTAAAACATGTGGTAAGCCTATTCACAGCGAGAAATTGAACGTGTTGACGCGCGCGAAAAGAGAATCATAGAATTACAAAAACCCAAAGATGCCTTTCAATTATTCGCGGAAAAATTAAAGAACCACCGCTATTTTCTTGTACGTGTTATTTATAGGATTGGCTATTCAATTACGCTTGTTTTCGGAGTGATTGGAGCCTTTTTTGCATGGATGATTGCTTTGGCGAATGGATAAATGATGCGAAAAAATCTGCTATTACAACCTTTTTTTATTGTGGTATTTCTGCTCTATATCACAGTTCTTTCGGCTCGTGTAAGTGGTGTAACTCTTCCTGAAATAATCAATAGCTATTTGACAGATATTTTGTGCATGCCAATGATCTTAAGTCTATCTGGCCTCCTAGTGCGCAGGATTAAAAAAGACGCCTCGATTAATTTAACAGTCATTCAAATTTTAGGAATGACTCTCTTTTATGCATGGTATTTTGAATGGTTTTTACCTCAAACAAGCGCAAGATATACGGCTGATCGGATAGATGTCCTGTGTTACTTCCTTGGATCATTTATCTTTTGGTTCGCGATTCAGCCAAAGCTTTTACAACCGAATTACGGACAAAAGAAATAGGTGTATCGGCTATAAGTAATGATCTTGATCAGCCAAGACATGATAACGAGGATCATCAATACCGCGCTCAATAATGGTCTCCAGTTCAGGGTTAGCCTTTGTAAGTAAAAGCACGCATTCAGCGCTAAGGTGTTTTAAACGAATCGATTTACCTGCCGTTTTGTATCTTTCTACCAAGTTTTTGACTGCCTCAATTCCAGAATGATCTGTAACTTTTGATTCGATAAAATCAATTTCTATTTGATCAGGATCGGATGAAACAGAAAATTTAGTATTGAATGCTTGAACTGATCCAAAAAAGAGAGGTCCCCATATTTCATATACTTTCGTACCATCTTCTCGAATTGTTTTTCTCGCTCGAATGCGTTTTGCATTTTCCCATGAGAAAACTAAGGCGGATACAATTACGCCACAAATCACTGCAATGGCTAGGTCGAAAAACACAGTCACACTAGAAACTAAGATAAGTACAAAAGCATCTGTGCGTGGAATCTTTCGAATAATTCTAAAACTCGACCAAGCAAATGTTCCAATAACAACCATAAACATAACACCGACTAATGCCGCTATTGGCACTTTCTCAATCACTCCAGCTCCCCATAAAATAAAAATTAGGAGGGTAGTAGCAGCAACAATTCCCGATAGCCTTCCACGACCACCTGAATTGATGTTTATGATCGATTGACCGATCATAGCACATCCACCCATACCACCAAATAAACCATTCATGAAATTTGCACTGCCTTGGGCAATGCATTCGCGATTTCCGTTGCCGCGTGTTTCAGTTAATTCATCCACTAAATTTAGCGTCATTAAGGATTCAATCAAACCAATTGCCGCAAGAATGAGCGCAAATGGAAGGATTGTTTGAAGGGTTCCAAATGTAAAAGGTATTTGGGTAAACGTTTCCGTATGAAATTGGGGAAGATTTCCCTCTAACCCTGTTCCGCCGCCATCTCGAATAAATGATCCAACTGTACTAATATCCAGACCTGAAAAAATTGTAATTGCCGCAACGACAACAATAGCAGCAAGTGCAGGTGGCACCTTTTTCGTTATTTTTGGTAATAAAAACATGATCGCCATTGTCAAAAATACAAATATGAGCATCATCCCCAATTGTTTCGGTGGAAGAAATGTTTTGGAAAGTCCATTATTTTCAACGGTAAAGATGCCTTCTTCTTCAACTTGATAAACAACTTTTTTAGTTTCATTTTTAAATAGTTGGTTCCCAGCTTGCGTGTAGACTGCTAAACCGCTTTCTACATCAAGATATTGATCTCCCTGTTTTTCAAATAAAACATGTCCACTCTCCTTATCTATAACATTTTCGTTTTCAATTGTATACACCAATTCTTTTGGTGTTGTGGCCACCTTGTTTTGTCCAAAAACATCCTTATCTATCACTTTAAACATGCCAATTTGAGAAAGGCAAATAACAATCGCTAAGCCATTTACGAAACCCATCATCACTGAATGGGGAATCAGTCTAACGAATTTACCTAGTTTTAAAACCCCCGCCATTATTTGAATAAAACCAACCAATAAGAGGGTCAATAAGAGATATTCTAAACCTAATCCACCTTGCTCTTCTCCTATTTTCACCAAGGACACCATCACAACCGCCATAGCTCCAGTTGCGCCGGAAATCATTCCAGGACGACCACCAAAAATTGCTGTTATGATCCCCATCATAAATGCACCGTAGAGCCCAACTAAAGGATCAACCCCGGCAACAAATGCAAAGGCTACAGCTTCTGGAACTAATGCAAGCGCCACTGTGAATCCCGATAAAATATCGTTTTTAGGATTAAGGGTAATTCGTGAAATCAGTTTGTTCATGCCTATTTTAAAGGCGCAAAGGTAATGGTTTTAAAAAAGGTATCCTTGTAATACTTAAATTAATACTGAATAAACTGATTAGTATATAATTGGGTAAACAATTGTTTCGAATGGGGTAGTGTAGATTGAATCAAAAGTAGAAGTAGACTCAGTTACATTTACATAAATGAATTTCACATATTCTCCTGCCGTGGTCGCATATGTGAAAGATGTGTCAAGCGGTCCATAAAAATCAGCGACAGCATTAACAGCGCAGCCCTCGCAATCTTCTCTGAATGTTTGTGTAATTAATTTGAAATGGTCAGTATCTTCTGGGAAAGTGTTTTTTAATTGAAAATTAACCCACGAAATAGCCTCTAATTCTTCACTGAATTCATTCGGGTTTTCAGTCGTGATATCCGCAGATGAAACTTCAATTTTTACAGGGAAATAATTCGTTTTTTCGAACTCTAGTCTAAAGGCTGTCACTTTTTCACGATTGATCGCCATCAGATAATTCCCTCCAATATCAGAGGTGGTTGATGTTGCGAAACTAAATGAATTGGAGGCGACCCCATTATTCACTAATTTCTGGTAAAGAAGAATTTCCACTCCTTCTGCAGCACTTTGACTCACGGATTCGGTAATTGTTCCCTCGAAAGTATATTGGATTGGACCTTTATTACACGAAACAGGCACGAAACTTGCGATTACAAGTAACGTGATGATTAAGAAACGTAGAGCCTTCATTTTTTTCTTGCTTTTAGCGCTTTTACCAATTGTCAATGCGATAGGTAAAAGTAATGAGATTGTGTGGAATAAACAAGTGAAAGAGTACACGAATTTTTCGCTATTTCCAGCAGATGTTCGTGATACATTTTTGTTGAATACAAATGATACAATTGGATTGAACCTAATTGATTCAATCCAAAGTGAACCGAATGAAGAATTAAAAGCCGAAGCGTATGTGATTTGTTTTGGTGGGGGAGTGGATCCTCAGTTTCCTGGCGGAGATGCCGCGTTTAATAGGTTTGTACAAGAAATAGATATATCAGACATTGACCTCTCCCAATTAACGGAAGAAAACAATGTAATTTACCTTCAATTTTATATCAATGAAAAAGGCGAAATTAATGATCTCTGTATTTTAAAGGGAGGATTCGAAGTACTTAATAATGAGGTTTATCATCATTTTTTAACCATGCCCATTTGGAATATACCTCTAGAATATGGAAAAAAATATCGCACCTATTATGTATTACCTGTCACATTTTCACTAAATTAGTAAAACCGACTTAATACCACATTAATGAAAAAAATAGTATTCATTGTTCTTCTTTTGACCGGCATCTGCCAACAAGGGTTTTCATTTACAACCGAATTGTTGAGTCCACAAGATTCATCAATGGTCTATGATTTTCCTGAGAAAATGGCCCACTTTCCGGGCTCACCGGATGCAATGGATTTCTTTATACGCAAAAATCTTGTCTATCCCGCAAATTTAAAAGCAGCTGGTGTACAGGGGAAGGTATATGTTCAATTTATTGTGGAGAAAGATGGTAGCTTAAGTAATATTACCATTCGGATGAGTTCAAAAAATACCGACTTAGATCAAGAAGCGATAAACGTTATTAAAAAAATGCCGAATTGGATTCCTGGCTCAATTAAAGGGAAAAATGTGCGTGTAAAACAAACCATTCCGATTACTTTTTCTCTCTAATCAAGTAAGTCAGGACGTCTTTCTTTGGTTCGCATCACACTTTGTTCGTAACGCCATTCCTCAATTTTACTGGAGTGTCCTGATAATAAAATAGCGGGAACTTTATGTCCCTCATATTCTTCCGGTCGCGTGTAAACAGGTGGCGCTAAAAGTCCATCTTGAAACGAATCGGTTAGGGCAGAGGTTTCGTCATTCAAAACACCGGGTAATAGACGAACTATAGCATCTGTTAACACAGCAGCACCCAATTCTCCGCCAGATAATACATAGGAGCCAATGGAAATTTCTCGCGTTACAAATAGGTCACGAATCCGTTGATCAACCCCTTTATAATGTCCGCATAAAATGATTAAGTTTTTTGCCAGTGATAAGGTATTGCAATGGGATTGCTCCAAAAGAACACCATCTGGCGTCATGTAAATAACCTCCTCATAGTCTCGCTCACTTTTTAGTTTGTTAATACAATCAGCTATTGGTTGAATTGTCATGACCATTCCTGCGCCGCCTCCATATTGATAATCATCTACACTTTTTTGTCGGTGAGTAGAATAATCGCGAATATTATGAATGTGAATCTCAACGTGACCACTTTCTTGCGCACGCTTCATTATGGAGTCGTTGAACGGACTTTCGAGTAGTTTTGGAAGGATCGTGAGGATGTCTATACGCATAGGTTAAAACTAAAAAATAACGACAATAAAAAAGAGCATTGAGAAAAGGAAAGCTGAAAGGGCTATTTTTTTTAATTCTGGATCAAAATCTTTTGGATCTTTTGTAAGGTATACCTTTCGCAAATGAATGACATGAATGACGAAAATTGGCAAGACTGCAACAAGAAAATATAAATAACTCCCTTCGGTGATTCCGATCCAAAGCAGAAGCACTGAGAAGGTCGAATAAGCAATGATAAAAAGGATAAAGTGATAAATTTTTGATCCTTTGAAGCCAAATTTTACAGCCAATGTATTTTTTCCAACTTTTTGATCATTCGCACGATCTCTCATATTGTTTAAGTTCAAAACAGCGACACTAAAACAACCCATAGTTATGGCCGGAATGATAAGCGCCATATGAACTTCATGCAGTTGAAGGTAAATAGGCCCTAAAACACCTACAATTCCAAAGAAGATGAAAACAAATAAATCCCCTAGACCAGAATAGCCATATGCTCCTTTACCAACGGTGTATTTAATGGCAGCAGCGATTGCTAGTAGTCCTAGGAGTACAAAGGAAATGAAAGTCCAATCGACTTGATAATCGAATGATTCTAATAAGAGAAAGATCCCAGAGATTAATGCTAATAGCGCTGTGATGATAATTGCTCGGAGCATATCCTTTGGGGAAATTAATCCACTTTGAATAGCTCTTTCTGGTCCGATTCGATCAGCATTATCTGCACCTTTTTTAGCATCCCCATAATCATTTGCGAAGTTCGACAATATCTGTAAAAGTAGGGTCGTCAGGAGTGTTAGTGTGAATATTGTCCAAGAGAATTTCTCTCTATTCCACATGGGGCTATTCGAAAGACTGTATGCAAGAGCGCTTCCTAATAATATATTACTAAAGGATAGTGGTAGTGTCCGCAAGCGCATGGCGCTAATCCAATGTTTCATCAACGATAATAATTTCCTCAAAGTTAGTGATACCTTTTCTTTAAAGAATCAGAAAAGAAAATATTCATTCAAATAAAATTGATTTTAATATACAGAAGTTTTCGTATTTTCACAATACATTCTTTTTCAATATGAAAAAAAACATATCGATTCTACTCATCTTATTTTGCTTTGAGACATACGCACAAGGTGAAAAACAAGCTTTTTCCCGTCAATCCCTGATCCCTATTGATTACAATTATTTAAAGGGATCACAATCAGAAGAATATTGGGAATTATTTGAATTCCAGCGTGTGGGATATGGCGGATATCCTTGGGGAGAGAGCGCATGTGATTGGGGTAAATGTAAAACCGGCTATTATGATAAAATTGTTTTTAAAGCGTTTGAAAAAGAGGTGTTTTATGCCAAAGGTGAATTGTTTAGAAAGGGAGGGGGAGGTTCTAAGGGCTACTGTTTTACTGGTCCAATTTCGGTAACTTATGTAAGCAATGGACAGTTGTTTTATAAAGGAAATTATATCCATGTAGAAAATACGTCAGTTTCTCGAATTGATTTAACGAAAGAAAATATCACATTTTATCATGAAAATGGTAAAGTATTAAAAGAATACACCAATTATGCTGATTCTACGGGTAAAAATGCTTATCAGCGAGAAAAAAAATTCAGTGAAGAAGGTGTTTTACTCTATGATATTGAATACGCGAATCGCTATGAATCGGGTCATTTTCCTAATTATTACGATCCATATCTTGGAAGATCTTTTTATAGACAGCCCAGTGCTGATTTTGGAAGAGAAATAGGCGCGGGTTCTAGTTCAATAAGCTATATCGACCATGGTGTTCGGGGATCGTATGTGGGCTATAAACATTTAGGAACCTATAATACTGCGAATCGTTTGTCAATTTCAGGTTTTATTTTACCAACTATTGAGGTTTATGGCAACGGATCTGTTGTTTATGTTCAAGATCACGAAACCAATGAAAACTTTTTTTGTGTTTATTTTGATGGAGCATTGGATTTACGCTACAAAATTCCGGCGGATAATATAAATCCCACTGAATTTATTGAGCAATTAAACAAAAACACGTATTACTTCCATACGAAAGCAAGAACCAATGAACCCGAGGAGGATGAGATACATATATCATCAAACGATTTCATAACCATAGAAGGTTATGGGATTAATTATAGAACCATTTTGAATGATGCATCTGGGAAAGGAACAATACGCAACATGAGTGTAGGTTTTTTTAAAGGAGGAAGATTAAATGGCTTAGGTTATAAAGTTTCGATAAGTCCGCGACTTTACAAAGATTTAGCAGTTGGTGCTGCAGTAGCTTATGAGTATGGTTTTTTTGAGAATGGCATCTTAGTAAAAGGTGAAAGGCATGATGCAGAAGGTGAACTAATGAGGGATTTATGGCATCCAGTTAAGAATCCGAACTTTTTATATAGCTCCCGGGATTATATCAACTATTTAAATACGTATGACGAAAAAACAACAAAAGTCTCAGAGGTATGGAGAGGAACAAAAATTTACGTAACTTCTGTGAATCGTGTGATGGAATTTGTGTCATACAAAGCTACAGATAATTCTGTAACGCTAAAATCAAATAATACATACGAACAAAATGTAATAGCGACAAAGTCAGATGGTTTATTTAAAATGACACAAACAAGCTCAGATATGATTAATCAAACCTGCCACGTTTGTGAGGGTAAGGGTACCGAAATGTATAAAGGAAAGCATACGGTTTATCGAGATGTAGATTATGAAGTGGTTAACTTCTATTCTCATTATCATGTTAAATATACTGCAGCAGTGGAAGAGGATTGTTATTTGACGAGAACTTGCAGCACTTGCGACGGAGTAGGGCGAAAAGATTACAAGAATTTTGATTCCCGCTACGAACTTTCCCCTATCGTTTTTTAGGTCAAAAAGAGAGGATTACGCATTATCAATTGGCAATTATCAATTAATTCGGGACTCGATTGAACGTTTTTCTAATCTGCGATAATCACAGACACCTATTGAAAATTGATAATTACCCATTGTATTTCCCCCCCCACAAATTTGAAATGGTCTTTTTTATCTCTTGTTCTCTTGCCGATCTACCCGCTTCGAAAAAATTTGTACCACTTAATTCATTTGGTAAAAACTCTTGATCCACAAAATTGTTCGCATAATTATGCGCGTATTTATAATCTTCTCCGTAACCT
>Ga0222668_1000368_pt1 | contig 30035 bp, 34 predicted proteins | sample AntAcemetagen728_FD_179823 | JGI IMG/M metagenome (GOLD analysis project Ga0222668, IMG submission 179823) | Saline water microbial communities from Ace Lake, Antarctica - #728 | ecosystem: Environmental > Aquatic > Non-marine Saline and Alkaline > Saline | place: Antarctica: Ace Lake... | reverse complement strand
ACGCACGGTCCAGTTGGTCGCGGAAGCCCCGCGTGACGGAAAGCTCGCGAAGTTCCAGGAGGACCTCCACCCGCTCGTAGAGTTTGGCGGCATCTTGCCAGACGGGCAGATCTTCAAATCGTTGGTAGATCATGGCAAAAATCTCAAATCTCAAATCTCCAATTTCAAATTTGTAATCTCCTCCCGGAACCACCGTCCGGCCGGCGGTCGCTTGGAGAGGCGGGGCAGGCAAATCTCCAAAAGCGAACAGGCGGAACATTTTTTCGCTTCAAAGACCGCCGGTGGCGTCTGCCCTGAGTTGAGAAGCTCGCGGAGGTTTCCGATCAGGGATTCGGTCAGTTCGCGGAGTTCCGAATCGAAGATGACAACTGTCCGGCGGCGGGTTTTTCCGTAAAAGAGGAACCCTTCCTGGATCGTGCCTCCTGGAGCTTCTTCCAGACAAAGAGCCTGGGCGCAAAGTTGGACCTCATCGGCGCGGTGAGCTTTGGGTTTCCCTCGCTTGTATTCGACTGGGACAATGGAGCCACCGTTGTGAAACTCCACCACGTCGGCCTGGCCCCAAATTCCGAGACGGCGCGAAACCAAGGTCAAACCACGGGTGATGCGGATGCCGGGCCGGGATTCCGAAGGCCCCTCGTGCGCCCGTTCATGCAGCGCCCGACCTTCGGCGGTGAAGCGATTTTCCTCCCATTGGCGTTCCAGGTGAATGAGGGCGCATTGCCGGTCGCAGTAGAGCAGGTGTTGGAGCGCGGAAATGGGGAGAAGGTCGGACAAGTTGCGCAGAGGGGACGATCAAATTTCAAAAAGCGGAATGTTTTCTTTGATCGGTGCTTGCTCACGGAGCCGCATGCTCTCGGCCAGTTCATCGAACGCCTTCGCGGCCTCCTCATAGGTCCATTGCGAGGCACAGGGAGATTCCCGCTGCGGAATCTCAAAATCCGGCAAGTCGAACAATGCGTCTTCTGGAGTGTCTATTTTCATGATTTCTGGCCAAGAACAGCTTTCCACACCTTGCGCAGGCGCACCAGCGATTCCTCGCCACCATAGCGAAGAATTATGGTGCTGAACTCCGGTTCATCGGGATCCAGTTGGTGACGCTTCAGCAGTTCCTCAATATCGTTCCAATCCTTATCCGGCGTTGACCGCGTTGGGCTCCTTGCGGCATGGAGCTTCAATGCTATCAAATGTCGGACATTCGGAATGTGAATCTGTTCCCGACCATGATTTTTCGGTACCGCTTCCGCCTTGAGCTTTTTCCAGGTGTCATCGTGAACAAGCATCAGGTCCACCGCGGGCCAGCCCGGCGTTCGCGATGCGAACTGCATGAAGGCGTTGGATTCCGTGTGAGGGAGGTAATGAAATTTTTCCAGCAACCCGCCCCACGCTTCCCGCTCATTAACGGGCACCAAAAAGTCCACATCAAGCGTCATGCGGGCATACCCATGATATCCCACTGCGTGGCCACCGATGAGTAGAAACTCAAGATTCTGCTTGGCAGCTTCCCGTGTCAGACGCTCGATGAGTTCGACGATCATGCTTCAGATGCGGCTGATCAGGGTGACGCCTTTGGGGAGGGCATGTCCGACGATGAGAACGAAATCGCAACCCTCTGCGGCCGCGGCATCCACACAGATTTGAAAAATATCGGGCGCGTTCATTGGGCAGATTGGTGTTTTCGGAGAATCTCCTGCCAGCGAGCACTGGAAACGAACACCGGCCCCGGTTCCCCCGGGCAGGTCTCATCCTCATAGACCCACCAACCGCCCGCAATCTCGCCCAGTTGGCGGCATTCCCGGCTGACCGAGGCCGCGTATCCTCCTGCTGGAGAAGGATCGACTCGCTCCAAGGCGTTCCACAGATCCCGCTCCAAATCCACCAACCACGTCGCGCAAAAACCGTCCTGAGAATACTCCATCATTTTGTAGCGGAGCAATTCCCGGGCGAGATCGGCGCGGTTTGGACTGGGTGGTTCGGAGAGCATGGGAGTCAGATTCGGCGGATGAGGGTGACGCCGTTGCCGAGGTCTTTGGAGTCGCCGGATTTCACGACCTCATCCAGTGGCTGGCCGTCAAAGGTGATCCGGCTGGCGTAGTCGGAGAATCGACGTGGGGGTTTGCCGTCTACGGCGGGAGTTTTCTCGAAGGACTCGACTTTGAGGCGGTCGAAAAGGCTGTGACTGGGAGCCTTGCCGAGTTGGCTGTCGTGTTTGAAAACAAGCAGCCCACGCGGGGCCATGCTGCCAGCGGGACGTGCGGCGGATTGGTCGAACTGGAAAGCGTTTTCGAGAGCCTGGAAAAAAAGTTCAAGGTCGTCTTCGGAGAAACCGGTTTGTTCGGCTAGGAAGGGGTTCACAAAGCCATGGGTCTGGTAGAGAGCATAGGGGACGGTGAACTTTCGGCCCATGGTGCGATTGTCGCCTTGCTGGGCTTCGGCTTCTTTTTCGGTGGCAACGGCCATACGGGTGATAGCGTGTTCGCTGACAACGATGGGGTCGATCGAGCGGGAAAAACCGAGCTGAATGGGGCCTCGGACCTGACCGCAGTTGACAGACAATGTCATCACGGCACCAAAAGTTCGGATGTCGTAAAAGTTCTGGCACATCCATTGGCGGGCGGCTTCAACTTCTGCGCCGCTGCCTTTGCGCTTGCCGGCTTTGGTTTCACTTTGCTCTTCGCCATCTTTCTTGATGGCTTGATAGGCTTTCTCGTGAGCGCGAATGAGTACACCTTTTTCTTTGATGTAGATATTGAAGGTGTCTGCTTCCTTTTTCACAATTTCAACGAAATTGCGGACTTTGCGTTTGAGGCAAACATCGGTGATGAGGCCTTGGCCGGATTCGGTGTCAACGCGGGGAAGATTTCCGGCGTCGGGGTCACCGTTGGGGTTGGCGTCCTGGGCGTCGAAGAGGTAGATGAAGTCGTAGCGATTTTTCATTGGTTTTTGGTTTTTGGAGGTTGGTTTTTGGAAGGTTTAGGCAGCAACGGTTTCTGTTACTGGTCCGCTTTCTTTTTTGGTGAAGAAAGCTTTGCGCTGATGGTAGTAGCCCAGGGCAAATTGGGATTGGTTTTGCAGATTGAGATGGGCCGGAAAATCTGAGAGGGGGGCAAGGATTTCCTGGGTTTGCTTTTCGCGAGTAATTTTCACACCCACATCGAGCTTTGCCAGATGGTGTTGATAGGTACGGAGCAATCTGCCGAAAACGGCCTGCGGGGTGGCCGAGGCGCTTGCATAGAAGCGGTCGCGAATGGTGGCGTTGATTCCGGGGAGAGCGTCTTGTTGCGTTTTTTCCAGCACAGCAAAGAGCCTGCCGAGGCGGTAGCCGGGATTGGTATTGGATTCGTCTAACATGGTGGTGATGTTTTGGTGGTGGTTACGGATAAGCCAGGCTTTGAGGATGGCGGCTTTGAGATAGGTCACGTCGCGTTCCGCACGGATGCGATTATGGACGGCGGTGATGAGGGAGGCCGGATAGTCGGTTCCAAGAAGGATGGCGCGCATGAGTGCCCCACCAAGAAGCGGTGGAATGCCATCGGCCTCGCGGGAGGTCTGCCGGAGAAGTTGGTAGGCCGTGGGGTTGACCGGTTCCGGGTTCTTGGAGTTGCTTTCGTCCCATTGACGGACGAGGGAAAGCTGATCGAGGTGGAGATTCAGGTTGCTGACGAGTCCACCGAGGTGTCCGGTGTGCCAGAAGCGAACGGAAAGGCGGGAGGCATTGGGGGAGAGGCCGAGGATGTAGAAGGAAACCTTGGGATCACCGAGTTCGTCGCGCCCGAGGGTGCCTTGGGAGATTTTTTTGAGAATGTCCTGAACCCTCTGTTTGGTTTTATTGTCCTCGGCATCCGGCACACCTGACATCATCCACGGGAAAAGGACTTCAACGGGGGTTGGCTTGTCGGTCCAGAAGACGGCGGTGGTGTCGCCGACACGGAAGCGGCGCTCTTTGTGAGCGAGGAGCCAGTTGAGGGCATTGCAATAGGCAAAGGCTGCGGTTTCACTGATGGGTGCATTCCGTCCCTGTCCGACTTTACGCGCGTCTTCTTTCGCGAATGATTCGTAGGCTTTCTCGTTGAATGAAACGAGTTTTGCGCCCCCGGGCTGTGCTCCGACGACGCCTTTGATCGCCGGATCATGGGTCAAAGCAATTGGAAGTGTGTTTCCAGTAATTAGACAGAAGCTGGTTTCGGCATCCTGAGCCTCAGTGTTTTGTTCGCTCCACCAGCGAATGATGGCTGGAGATTGATGGACATATTTTAGGTTCTCCGAGATTTGGAAAACGCCAAAGCCAGAGGTGATTTCACCTAGAATGGATTGTTCGCTGGCGGTGCCCGGCGACCATTTTTCAAGAAAACGGCAGACGCTGGAAAATTCAGGATCCTCGACGAGCGACTCCAATTCGAGGTGCCGTTTCTTGAAGGCTTCGAAGGAGGCAAGCGTGCGGATCTTTTCTTTTTCGCGTGCGGCTTCGGACTTCTTTGGATCTTCGGGTTTAAAGCCAAGCGTATAGCCGGTGTTGTCCCAAAGGAAGCAGGGGTTGAGACCTTGCCCGGGAGGTTTTGCCTGACCAGGCACAAGCAGGGAAAGCGCGCGGACGGTTTTCTTTTCCTTACCGTTCTTCCCAACTTCGATAGTTTCGGTGCGGCAGGGTTGGATTTCGACGAGTGTTCCGTCGGGTTTGATGATGACGCAAAAGCTGATGTTCTGGAGACTGTAGCCGGGGGTAGGCAGGCCGTTTTTCGAATCTTCGGCAAGTCGTTGGTAGAGATGATACAGGGACTGGAGGATCATGGCGGATCAGGTGTTGGCAATGTGGAAGGGAGGAACTTCGACGATGCCGTTTTCGAGCTGGGCGTTGAAGAAGCGAGGTTCAGTGCGAACGCGTTTGCCCCGGCCAGTGAGGAAAGAGTCTTTGGTTTTTTTGTCGGCAGGAAGGTAGGCGATGTCGTGGAGCATCCATCCGAGTTCTTTGTTGAGTTGCTCGGGTGGGAGTTCGCTTTCTGGGATGGGGTCACTTTCTTCGATGAGGGAGAAGCGAGCGGGGAATTCGCGATTGCCGAGACAGGGTTGGTGGAAGCATTGACCAGCACGGGCACGGCGGTTGAACACGTCGAGGTGCTTGCCCTCACAATCTTTGGCGGGAAGCTCGGATCCGCCTTTTTTAAATCGAAAATCGAGAATGTCGAAATGGGCCTCGATGAGGTAGGCGACATCGCGCAGGAGGGTGGCGGCGCGTTGCTGACGGGTTTTAGGATCATCTACCATAATCCCGAGAAAGGGAACGGTTTCGCCCTTCATGGCAGCGGCGGTAGGAGCACTGGCCTTGGCTCCGACTTCGTTGCGACGGATGTTGGTAAAACGGATGGGCTTGAGGACGTGGATGCGGTCGATGACCCAGCGGATCTGCGGTTTCCAGTAGATGGCCTCGAGAATCCCTCTGGCAGCGGAGGGCGTGATGATGTCGTAAGAGACGCGCTCGACCTTCATCTCGGGCCGGGTGAAACAGGCGAAGTCGCCACTGATGTGAAGTTTGATTCCGAAGGACATGGAGCGGTTCAGGGTTTAATTTTGGGGAAATATTTGACGTGGGGAAGACCTTTGAAATGCTCGTCTTGAGTCCAGAGGGTGGCGTTCTGATTGCGGACCGTGGCGTAGATGATGGAATCCGCCAGCGGTAGCTTGTGTTGGACAAAAAAGTCGGCGGCCGAGAGGGCAATTTTTGCATCCAGAGGCACAATGATCCCGGAGAGCATGGAAGCCGTGACCGCTTCTGCCGCATCCGCTGTGCGCTGCTTGAGAGCGACCTTCCGAACCTCGGTCACCACGATACTGGGGATGATGAGATCCGGGAGCTTGCGGAGGATTGGGGCGAAATGACGGGTGTTCGGGCCGTCGTCGAGGCATTCGAGCCAGGCGGAGGAATCAAGAATGTGGGTCGGCATGGTGTCAGCAGTTAAAATTCACGATCAGGTTCTCGTTCCAATTCCAGAGGCTTGTCTCCTTTGAGGAATCCAATGAGTTGATCCGGTGTCAGGATCGGGCGGATTTCGATGCGACCGCTTTTTTCAACGAATTGCAAACGTTGTCCGGGCTTTAGTCCGAGAGTTTGTCGGATTTCCTTCGGGATGACGACTTGGTATTTGGGTGAAAGAAGTGATGTTGTCATACGAATTCAAATTTGTAGGAAATTTAAAAAACAGCAAACCAAACCTTCAAATATAAAAAGCATTCGAGTCGGCAGGTGCATCGGGACGTTTGAGACCGGTTTGGGGGTGATAGGAGTTTTCGGGATGATCGAGGATGGCGAAAGCCTCTTCGCAATGGAGGCTGAGGTGGGGTTTGAGATCTTGCCATTCGCCATCATAGACTTGGACCGTAAATTGCTGGGCGCGGCGATAGTGGCTGCGGTTGGGCACTCGGCTTTGTTTTTTCAGGTCGCGGATTTCCTGGGCGAGTTTTCTGCCTTTCGCTCCCCACGGGATGAGGACGGGATGGGTGTTGGAGTCGATGAGGCGAAAGGTTTCCGCTGCGGTTTTGAATTTGTAGGTGTGGAAGCTTGTTGCATTGGGCGGGAAACAGGCTTCGCCGGAGACAATTTGAGGTTTGTCCCAGGAGGAGGTTTTGGGCCCGGCCTGCCAGATGGCGTGCTTGAAGTAGACGCGGATGAGTTCGGGATGAAGGAGGTCTTTATCTCCTAGGTTGGGGAGGATTTGAGTGCGGGTGATGGCGGCATTGGCTCGGATGTCGGTCAATGCCTTGGGGATGGGGTGATCGGTTGGCTGGAAGAGGAAAACGTGACCTTTTTGCGGGAAGAGTTCGCCGTTGCGATTGCAGCGCCCGGCAGCCTGGGCAAAGGAATCGAGACCGCATTCGGCGCGATAAACGACGGGGAAACTGATGTCCACACCAGCTTCGATCAATTGGGTGGAGACGAGGACGACGGGCAGGCCATTTTTCCGAAGACGTTTGGCGCGGGCGAGGACCAGCATGACGTGCCGAGGGCACATCCTGGCAGAGAGATGGAGTGCGTTTGTGTGGAGATTGAGTTTTTCGTGAAGAGCTTGGGCGGCTTTGGTGGTATTGAGGATGAGGAGGCAGCCGGTGGGGGCATGTTCAAGAATGTGAGCGATGAGATGATCGTCGTTGATGGCACCGAGATTTTCGCATTCGACGCGATTAAGGACGACAAAAAGAGTGGACTCGTTACGGATAATCGGGGTGATTTCTTCGGGTGGGATGCCAACGGTGAAGTCGGCGCGGCGTTCGAGCGCGGGCTGGGTGGCGGTGCAAAGGACAGCGGAGGCGTGCAAGTCGTGGACGAGACAGCGGAGAGCACGGAGGATGGGATGGAGGAGCCCGGCGGGCAGGGCCTGAACTTCATCGAAGATGACGACACTGCGAGCGATGCGATGGAGCTTGCGGCAGGCACTTGTGCGATTGGCGTAAAGAGACTCGAAAAATTGGACGTTGGTGGTGACGACGAGCGGAGTGTCCCAGTTTTCTGCCGTGAGGCGGTTGCGTTCGGTCTCGTTCTTGGGGTCGAATTTGGAGTGGTGTTCGAGGACGATGTCGCGACCAAGCTTTTTTGCGAGAGAGGCGAAGACATCACGAAAAACGTCGGCGTTTTGTTTGATGATGCTAGTGAAAGGAATGACAAAAATGACGCGACGATGTCCATTTTTGAGTGCGTGGCGAAGGGCAAAAAGCAGGGATGAAAGCGTTTTCCCGCCACCGGTGGGAACGGTCAACGAGAAGAAGCCGCCGTCGTTCTTGGCGGCATGAATACAGTCCAGACGAACGGATTCCCGCGCTCGACTCACAAGATCTTCTCCCGACGGGGTGAATTTTTCCGTCATGTGGTTTTCGAGAGCAGCAAGCATCTGCTCAAGAATGTCGTCCGGCCAGGGTTGACGGAGCTCCGAGCGGGAGGACGACATAAAAGATTCCGTCGCGAGAAAATCCGCATCCACCAGGCAGGAGAAAAAGAAGCGAAGCATGAGGGCCATGCCATCATTGCCTGCATCGGGACGCTTCAAGGGAGGCATCGGAATAGGACGATCAAGAGGCACACCTGCGACTTCGGCGGATGACCGCCATGGATTGACGGCCTTTTTGAGGCGCTCCTCAAAGAGGTAATTTCCGTCGGCAAGACCTGCGTGATGTCCGGCAATGAGGTAGCTGAAAAGGTCACCAAATGGAGAGCTTGGGTTAGTGGCTTCGTGTGTGAAGGCTGCGCCCGCAGTGGAATGATCTTCTTTGCCGACGATTTCATCGGCGTGCGGGTCGGATTTGGATTTGAGATACTCTTGCCATTTCGGGGCGAATTTTCCCAAATCATGCCACAACCCGGCGAGGTATCCCCACTGGTGGGCGGCTTCCCGGTCTGGCCCCGGAGGGAACATTTGAGCGGCGAATCTCGCCGTCCACCAGGCGACTTTGTTCAAATGGCCGTGAAAGGGATCGAGCGACGCGCAAAGAGTGCATTTTTCCCCAGTCAAAGCCGGACAATCCGCCGAAAAAAGAGGTTCCCATTTTTCAGGCGGTTCATTTTCCAGCGTATGGGCGTAAAAATTCACGGGGGTTGCTTGAATATGGTGGGTTTTAGGCCTTCAGGAAAGCGCGATCACTTCGAGCCGGAAGCCTCCGAGAAAATTCCTTCGCATGATTATGTCGGGCATTCTTGCAAAGGGGGAGGGACATATACGGTCCCGCCCCTCAAGTTTTTTTCAAAACTTGTCACGGGTGGCGGTACCATTCGGTGATGGGTCGGGTCAGGGTTTGAGGGGGGCAAGGCAAGAGGCGGTCTTTTTTTTCGCGCTCGAAGACAAGGGGAGCCTTGTCTTTGAGAAATCCGATGAGTTGATCCGGAGTGAGGATGGGGCGGATTTCGACGCGGTCGCCATGCTCGACGAATATCAGACGTTGTCCGGGCTTCAGACCGAGGGTTTTTCGAATCTCCTTCGGGATGACGACTTGGTATTTGGACGACAGAATCGCTGTTGTCATACGAAGTCAAATTCGGAGGAAATTGGATAAATAACAAACTCCAAAATATTCGGAAAGAGTTCTGGGCAGTCACCTAGGAAGGTGACAGCCCATTGCCCCATCTATCTTTTGTAAATCCCTGTCTCTGTGCTCTCTGTGAACTCTGTGGTAGATTTGCATTTTCCTATTTAGGTTCATACTCTTTCCTACCTTCTCGATCACCATGCGTATTCTTTCCGGCATCCAGCCTTCGGGCACTCTCCATCTTGGCAACTACTTCGGGATGATGAAACCGGCTATTGCCCTCCAGGAAAAGGGGGAGGCCCTCTATTTTATCGCCGATCTCCATGCTCTCACCACCGTGCAGGACGCGGCGGTCCTCCAAACAAATGTCCGCGAGGTGGCGGTTGATTTTCTGGCGTGTGGGCTCGATCCGGCCAAGGCTTGTTTTTTCCAGCAATCGCGGGTTCCCGCCGTCACCGAGCTGGCCTGGATTTTGAGCACTCTCACTCCCATGGGGTTGCTGGAGCGCTGCCATTCTTATAAGGACAAGCTGGCTAAGGGGCTGGCTCCCACCCATGGCCTCTTTGCCTATCCGGTTCTCATGGCGGCCGATATTCTCATTTACGACAGCGAGGTGGTGCCGGTGGGCAAGGACCAAAAACAACACATCGAAGTCGCCCGCGACCTGGTCTTGAAATTCAACGACACTTACGGCGAAACCCTCAAGTTGCCGGAGCCCAGCATCCAAGAGAATACCGCCGTGGTGCCCGGGTTGGATGGAGAAAAAATGAGCAAGAGTTATGGCAATACGATTGGGCTCTTCGAAGAGGAAAAAGCCCTCCGAAAAAAAATCATGAGCCTGAAGACCGACTCCGCTCCGGTGGAGGCCCCCAAACCGGTGGAAAATTCCACCATCTTGGGCCTCTACAAGTTGGTGGCCGGGGCAACCGAATACGCGCAAATGGAAGCGGACTTCCGGGTGGGCGGGGTTGGATATGGCGATTTCAAAAAGCGTCTTTTTGAGGCCGTTTGGGAGCATTTTGCTCCGATGCGCGAACGGAGGGAGGAAATTCTGACCGATCTGACTTATGTGGACACCGTTCTGGAAGCGGGCCGGAAAAAGGCCAACGCCATCGCCAACGGCGTCATGGCCCGCGTCCGCGCCGCGGTGGGGCTCTCTTGATTGCGAATTTCGGATTTGAGATTTCGGATTGATCGCGTCTCAGAGGCAGCGAGAGCCCGCTGCCCTCCACCCATTCGCTTACCACTTATAACCCGTCACCCGCAACTCTCATGACTTCATCTCCCCGCCACCCCTTTTTGAGTTATCTGCGCGTGGCCATTGCGGTGGCCTGGGTGGCCGTGATTGGCGTGGGGGTGTATTTGTTTCTCTTCCATCGCACGGAGACTCAGACCGAGTTGAGCCGGGCGATGTCGGTCTCTTGGTGGATGGCCTGGGGGATTTACCTGGTTTTGACAACACTGCGAGGGGTCATCCTCATGCCTTCCGCTCCGCTGGTTTTGCTCGGGACGGCTTTTTTGCCACCGCTGCCGCTCTTTGGTCTGACCCTCATCGGAGTGATGGTCTCGACCTCGGTGATTTACTGGTTTCCGACCTCCCTCCATCTGGAAGATCTCTTCGGCGACCGGCACCAGAAGGCGATGAGCCGTTTACGAACCTTACTGACAAAACGGCAATTGGCGGTGATCGCCGGATGGAGTTTTCTGCCCATAACGCCCACCGTCCTCATCATTTACGTCTGCGGGCTTCTCAAGGTGGATTTCAAAAAGACGCTTCTGGGGGTGGCCATCGGCTCCGGAGCCAATAGCGCCATCTATATCTTCCTTGGCGACTACCTCATGCGCCTCTTCGGTTGGAAATTCTGAGAAGTTTGGGCAGCGAGGGCCCGCGGCCCTCCATCGGTTGGGGCAGCGAGAGCCCGCTGCCCTCCATCGGTCGGGGCAGCGAGGGCCCGCGGCCCTCCACTTTCCCTCTTCACCTTCACTTTCCCTCGCGGCACAGCGCGCGTCACTCCCGCAGATCGCTTCGATCTTTGTACCAGAGGATGCCATGTTCGCGGAGGTTAATGACGAGGGCACGGAGGTTATTGGCGACTTCCTTGTTGGTGAGAAGCATGCCCAAAGCGCCGCGTCCGTTTTGGGCTTCTTTGAGAAGGTCGCGAACGTCTTTGAGGGTCTTTTGGAGTTCGTCGGCTGCCTTTTGGGCCGAAACAAAGGCGTCCTGCCCGCTGGCGATCGTGGTGCCCGCCTGGACGACAACGCCATCGATTTTCTTGGAGGCCTCGGCGAAGGAGGCACTGGTGGTATTGAGATTGGCGAGGGTGGCATTGAGGTCTGCCAGGGTGGACTCGTTGAGGATTTCCTTGTCGAGCTTGGCCGCGATATTATCGAGTTTCTGCACCACCGCTCGCACTTCGCCAATGATGGGGCCAGCTTCGTTGAAGAGGTCGGCCAGGCCGGTTTCTCCCTTGCCTTGGATGGTGGTGCCGGGCGGAATCGGCGGGGACTCTTTGGCGTCTTCGAGCAGATTAACCTGAACAAATTTGTCCCCAAGTAGCCCCGAACTTCCCACCGTGAACTCGCTCTTGCTGGGAATTTCCACGTTGTCGTAGATCTTCAGATTGACGTAAACGCCATTCATGTCGGGGAGGATGACGGGATTGTTTTCGACCAATCCGATTTTGGCTCCGGCCAATAAAACCGGGACATCTTTGAAGAGCCCGCTGGCATTGGGATATTCGACCCGGACGGTGTAATAATTGCGAAACCCATCACCCAAACGGCCAAAATAGACCACCAGCATGGCGACGGCGAATAATCCGAGAGCGGCAAAAATTCCCACCCGTATTTGTGTTCTTCTCTCGTCCGATATCATAAGCTTTTAATCATCCTCCTCTTCCGATCGCCCGTCCACAAAATCCCGAATCACTCGGTCTGAGGAGTCTTCCAAATCGGAGACGGTCCCGTGGAAATAGCATTTGCCTTCATCTAACAGGGCGACCCGATCGGCAATGTGTTTGCAACTGACCATGTCGTGGGTGACCACGATGGAGGTGACGGAAAGCTGCTTTTGTAATCGGCGAATCAATTTGTTGATGCTGTCAGAAACAATCGGATCCAGTCCGGCGGTGGGTTCATCGTAAAGGATCACCTGGGGAGGCGAAATGATGGCCCGGGCCAGGGCAACCCGCTTGCGCATCCCTCCGCTCAAATTGACCGGCATCTTGGTTTCATGGCCGCTCATGTTGACCATGGCCAGCGCCTCCGCCACTTTTTCCCGAATCACTTTCTCGTTGCGCTCGCCGCGTTCCCGGAGGGGGAAGGCGACATTATTTTGCACATTCATGGAGTCGAAGAGCGCTCCATCTTGAAACAACATGCCAATCTTCCGCCGAACCGGCTCCAAGGCCCGTTCTGATAATCGGGCCAGATCCTGTCCCTCGAACAGGATGCTGCCGGAGATCGGCTGCATCAGGCCGATGAGGTGACGGAGAAAGACGCTCTTGCCGCCGCCGCTTTTGCCCAACAAAACGAGGGTCTCGCCTTTGAAAATATCGATGGAGAACTTGCGGAGAATTTTTTGCCCGCGGATGGTTTGGACCAAATCCTGCACCGCAATGAGTGGTTCCCCCGCCATCAGACTTGTCCCGCCGGGAAGAGGATGTTGAGGAACATGGTGAGGAAGAAATTGGCAATGAGAATACAGAGCGAGCAAATGACGACGGATTCGGTGGTGGCTCGACCGACCCCAACCGCCCCATCTTGGGCTCGCAACCCCTCCCGGCAGCTGATGAAAACGATGATGATGCCAAAAGTGAACCCTTTGATCAGGGACATCATGATGTCGTAGACGTCGGTGAATTTTTGCAAATTCGCCAGGTAGTAGACGGCGTCGATATTGAGCACATAAACGGCCACGTAGTAGGCGGCCAGTGCTCCGCAGGCGGTGCATTCGACCACCAGGAGCGGCATGGAAATGAACATGGCCAGGGCCCGGGGCACGACCAGATAATCGACCGGATGTACGGCCAGGGCCCGCAAAGCGTCGATTTGCTGGGTGACCTTCATTGTCCCAATTTCGGCACTCATGGCGGCACCGACCCGGCCCGCCACCATCAAACCGGTCAGGACCGGACCCAATTCGCGGAAGAGGGAAATGGTCACGACCGGCCCGACGGCCGTTTCCATGTTCAAGCTGGCAAACTGAAAATAGGCCTGGGCGGTGAAGACCGCGCCGGTGAAGGCGCCGGTCACAATCACGACCAACTGGGAGCGGTACCCGATCTCGGCGATTTGATGCAAGACGAGCTTCCACCGGATGCGTCCGGCAAAGATGGAGGCGAAAGTTTCCCCGGCCAGCTCGGCCACCTGGCCAATGTGAGCAAAGAAGCCGGAAAAGAAATTTCCGAAAAACTGGGTGAAGGGCATCAACCTAAAAACGACAGTTGAGAGTTGATGGATGCTGGATGGGATTGAGCGGGCTACGCCGTTGTTGGGGGCTCAACTTCCGGCTGATAGGCATGATGGGCCGTGAGTTTCTCATTTTCTTTCACTCAACTATCAACTTCCGTTTTAGGATCAAGCCCTGGAGATATCGATCCGCTGGGTCTTCTTCTTTGAATCCACTTCGGGCGGCAATTGTCCCACGAATTTGGCTTCCAGGCCGACTTTGGAAAAGACCGCCTGCATCCCGGACACGGTCGGGGCTTCATCTCCGAATTCCATGTACACGATGTCGTGATTGGTATCCACCTTATAGCGCAGACCGGGAATGACGTCCAACTCCAGCGCCAGAGCCATCATCTTGTCGGGCCGGCGAACCCCGGCGGCATAGATTTCAAGGTCGATCATGCGTTCATCGTGCTCCGCCAGACGGCAAAATCAAGCCGTTTTGCGGGGCAGGATGGAAAAATTAATCCCGCTGATCGTGAGCATGGGTGATCCATGACCAAGGGATGGCGCCGTGACTGAGGATCCAATCGTTGAAGGTTTTCAAGGACCAGCCTTCGCGGTCCACGAAACGGTGGTGGAGTTTTTCCACTTCAATTCGGCCGAGCAGGTAACTCATGGGGATGGTGGGGGCGCTGGTGTACCAATTGACGTCTCTGGTCGCACGGGCTTTGGTGAATTGGACGCCATCCATGAGGACTTTGGCCGCGCTGGCGTGCGTGAGCGAGCCATCGTGGAGTCCGCAATCGATGACGATTCGGTGGGCCCGCCAGAGGGCGTCGTGGAGGTGTTGGAGGCGGGCGAATTTGCCTTCGACCAACTTGTGTTCGATCGAGAGGTGCTCGCACCACATCGTCCAGCCTTCGTAGTAGATGGAATGACTGGCCAGGCGACGGAGTTTGCCCGGGTGGGTGTTTTGGATCGCAAACTGGAGGTGGTGGCCGGGGTAGGCTTCGTGCGCGCAGGTGAGGCCAAGGCCAAAATGTTGCCGGATCTCGGCCTGCTTCCGGTCCGTGCTTTTTTCGGTCAGGCTGAGGTCGTTGACCCAAAAGATGCCTTCGGTTTTGCGGGAGAACGGCTGGGGTCCCGTATAGGCTGCGGTGGGAAATTGGTGACGGAGGAAAGGCGGCGCCGGGAGCACTTTCAGTTTGTCGCCGCGGGGCAGAGTCATCAGCCCGAGGCTGTCGAGCCGGGTTTTGATGGTTTCGGTGACGTCGCAATATTCTTCGAGAAGCGGGCGGGCGGGCGTCCAGTCCTCCGCGGCCTGTTCGAGAAGAGCGCGCGCACTTTTGCCTCCCAGTTTGCTGGCTTCGCGCTCGAGGAGTTCCTGTAATTGGGCGACGAGGCGCAGGCCATTGGCCCGAGCCTCCGCAAGGGTAAGATCGAGCCCGAGGCGTTCGCGGATGAGGAACTCGAACTGCTGCGAGCCGATGCAGAATCCGTCTTCCGTGCCAGCCTTTTTCCGCGAGACGGCAGCGGCAAATCTGGTAAAGGCGCGAGCGGCTCCGGCGAGGAGTTTTTTGGTCTCGGCCGGCTGAGGAGAAAGCGGGAGCAACTCGGTTTCCAAACCGTTGAGGAAATCCACCGCGCCTTGGCAGGACTTTTCGTTCAGTTGGACCCAGAGCGGCACCGGACGGCGGACACACTCGGCCCCGGCGGCGAGAAAATCGGGCAGAGCCGCGAGGCGGGCTTCGATCGGGGGGAGGACGCGGCTGAGATCCTCGGCATGGCGGACGACGAGATCAAAGATCGATTCGACGGCGGCATCGCAATGAATCTGCGGGTTGGTCCGCCAGCGTTCCAGTTCGCGCGTCTCAAGCCGTCTGGTGCGGAGTTGGGAGAGGATCATCCGGCGGTCGAGCCAATCGTCCCGACGGAAGGCGGCCTCCGGCAAGGCCTCCAAGGCGGTCAGGGTTTGTTCGTCGAGAGCAATTTGCGCTTCGTGGGTGGGGACGTCGTTGGCTCCGAGGCGGCTGTGGAATTTTTCCAACCCGAGTCGGCTGGCCTCGTGGGGAAACCGTTCATGGGTTTCGGCCAAATAGGCGTCCACCAGCTTGTGAAAGGTTCGTACATGTCCGGCATCGGCCGCGGGTTGGGAATGGCGTGTTTTGCGGCTCACATTGAAGAGGGTTGAGGGGAAATGTTTCCTTCGCTGTCCACCGGGGCGAGAGCGACGGCTTCCATGGCATTGGCGAGGTCCCGCATGCGTCCGACCTCCTCCACGTTGGGGGCGCGGTCGGAGGTGGAGGATACGAGAGCGAGGAGCTCGGTCAATTTTGCCGTCAGCGTGGTGACGAATTGGGTTTTGAGCATTCTCGGATGGAGGGTGCTGAGGCGGTCGAGGTAGTAGTCCATGATTTCGGGATGGGCGAGGATGCGGGCACGATCTTCGGAGTATTTGTCGGCGCAGCTGTTGGCTGCAAGTTGGAAGCCGCGCAGCCATCCACCCAGGCTGATCATGTGAGCCATTTGTTCATCATGAAGATCGATCATCGATTGTTCCACATCGCTCTGGGTGCGGATTAATTCCTCCCGCATGGCGACCCAATTCCGGTTGTCGCTGGCTTCAAAGAGACTCTTGCTCCGCATGGTCAGGCGGTCGCCGACGCCGAGGGCGCGGGACTGGCGGATGAGGGCCCGTCCGACGTCCTGAATGTCTTGGGGTCGTTCGGCCACGGTGAGCATAAATCCATCCGCGACGAGCGAGCCAAAGTGAAGCGCCGTTTGCAGGCGGTTGCTATAGCTGGCATCGCGCGGGTTGGCGGCGATGATGTCGAAGGCAATCGGTTGAAAAGTGCTGAAGTCTTTGAGCAAATTGGAAATCGAGGGGGTGGTGATGTCATTGACTCCCAATTCGTCGCGCATGTGTTGGTTGGACTCGGCCTCGAGTTCGCCCGTAAGGATCTCCGGCGTGTCTTTTGCAGGCTCGTTGTCGGCCGCCAGTGAGGTGGAGACGACCCCTACGGCGAGACAAAAGGAGATCACGCGTGCATTCATGCCTTGGGGAGTTGTAGCGGATTCCGGCTTCGAGGCAAAGAACTTGTCGAGGATTCCTTCCGGAGCTATTGGTGCCCGCATGATCATCGGCATCCCCAAGGAAATCAAGGAACAGGAATTTCGGGTCGCGATGCTGCCCTCCGCGGCTTACCAGCTGATTAAGCGCGGCCACCGGGTCGCGGTGGAAAAAGATGCCGGGGCCGGGGTCGGATTTTCCGATCAGGATTATCTCACTGCCGGAGCGGAGATCCTCGCCACCCACGAAGAGGTCTTTGCGGTCGCCGATCTGATCGTCAAGGTGAAGGAGCCCCTCGCTTCCGAATGCCAGTTGCTCCGCAAAGGCCAAATCCTCTTCACCTATTTGCATCTGGCCGCGAACAAGACGCTCACCGAGGCTCTCATGGCGACCGGGGCGACCTGCATTGCCTATGAGACGGTTGTGGTCAATCGGCGGCTCCCCTTGCTCGAACCCATGAGCGAGATCGCGGGACGCATGTCCGTGTTGGTGGGCGGATATTTCCTCGCCAAACACAATGGCGGTGGCGGGGTTTTGCTCGGCGGCGTGCCCGGAGTTCTGCCAGGCCGGGTCGTGGTCATCGGCGGCGGTTCCAGCGGAGTCAATGCCGCCCGCATGGCTACGGGATTGGGCGCGGATGTGACGATTTTGGAAGTGGATTTGGAACGGATGCGCTTCCTCGACATCACCATGCAAACGGCGCACACGCTTTTTTCCAGCGAAGCCAGCCTGGTGGATTTGCTCCCGACGGTGGACCTGCTCATTGGCGCTGTCCTCGTGCCCGGAGCCAAGGCGCCGAAACTGATCTCGCGTGAAATGCTGCGCAAGATGAAGCCGGGCAGCGTCCTCGTTGATATTGCCATCGACCAGGGAGGCTGCGCGGAAACCTCCCGTCCGACCACCCACCATGATCCGGTTTTTGTCGAAGAAGGCGTGACCCATTATTGTGTGGCCAATATGCCCGGGGCCTACGCCCGCACCGCCACCCAGGCGCTGACCAACGTCACCTACCGCTATATTGAAACCTTGGCTGATCACGGTCTGGAGGAAGCCCTTCGTCGCGAGCCCTGTCTCGTGGGCGGCGTCAATGTGATGGACGGCCAGGTCACCTGCCCGGCAGTGGCGGAGGCGTTGGGATTGCCCTATTCGCCGATTTTGGAAGTGAAATCCGCCTCCTGAGGGCATAGGGTCCTCCGTCATGACTCTCGAAGACCAGATCCTCGAAATTGGTGCCAAGGCCCGCCGAGCCTCGCGGGCGTTGGCCCTCCTTTCGACCGACCAAAAAAATGCCGCCCTCCTTGGCATGGCCGAGGCCATCGAGGCGCAGACGCCGGCCCTCCTCGCGGCCAATGCCCAAGACTTGGCCAGTGCGGAAGAAGATGTCCTCACCGAGGCCGCCATCGACCGCCTGCGTCTGACCGAGACCCGCATCGCCGCAATGGCGAACGGCATCCGCGAGGTGGCCGCGCTAGAAGATCCGGTCGGACAAATTATTTCCGAGTGGACCCGTCCCAACGGGATCGCCATTTCCAAGGTCCGCACACCCATTGGGGTGATCGGGATCATTTACGAATCGCGTCCCAATGTGACCAGCGATGCCGCCATCCTCTGCATCAAGACGAGCAATGCGGTCATTCTCCGTGGCGGATCGGAGTCGCTCCATTCCAATATCGCCATCGCCGAGGCCCTCCAGGCCGGCGGGAGCGCCTGCGGGTTGCCGGAGAATGCCATCCAGCTCATTCCGACCAAGGACCGTGCCGCCGTCCGCCACATGGCGCAAATGGATCGCTTCATCGACCTGATTGTGCCGCGGGGCGGACACTCGCTGATTGAAGCCGTCGTCAGCCACGCCCGCATGCCGGTGATCAAACATTACCATGGCGTCTGCCACGTCTATGTGGATAAAGACGCCGACCTAGATATGGCCGTGCGGGTGGCGGTCAATGCCAAGTGCCAACGACCCGGCGTTTGCAATGCCATGGAGACCCTCCTCGTCCACCGCGATGTTTCCGAGGCCTTCTTGAAAAAAGCCGCGCCGGCCTTCAGCGAAAAAGCCGTCGAGATCCATGCCGACGAACCAGCATTCTCTCAACTTTCAACCCTCAACTATCAACCTCTTCGCCCTGTCGAGGAGGCCGATTGGTCCACCGAATACCTTGACCTGATTCTCTCACTGGGCGTCGTCGATTCCCTCGACGAGGCTATTGCCCACATGGAAAAATACGGCTCCCATCACAGCGATGCCATCATCACGAAAGAGGCCGCCACCGCCGAGCGGTTTCTCAACGAGGTCGATTCAGCCACCGTCTATTGGAATGCTTCCACCCGCTTCAGCGACGGGGCAGAGTTCGGGTTCGGAGCCGAAATCGGCATCAGCACGGACAAACTTCACGCCCGCGGACCGATGGGTTTGGAGGAACTGACCACCTACAAATATCTCATCCGCGGCGAAGGCCAAATCCGGGAGTGACCGCCAGTGACAACCACACGGGTATTTTACGAAGGGCGGGTGCAGGGCGTCGGATTCCGCTGGACCACCCGCCGGATTGCCCAGGGGTATGATGTCTCGGGATTGGTGCGAAATTTGCCCGACGGCCGGGTCGAACTTCAAATCGCGGGCGACCCCGCAGAGGTTCGCGATTTTCTCAAAGAGATTCGCGAAAGCGCGCTTGCCGGACACATCAGCGCGGAACACACTGATATCATCGAACCGGACCCGCCCCTGCGCGGTTTTCAAATCCTGCCATGACCATCCCAGCCGTCACCATCTCCAACCTGACCAAGCTCTATCCCGTTCCGATGCGTCGGCAAAAGGTGGTCGCGGTCAAAGACCTCAACCTCGAAGTCCCGGAAGGCCAAGTTTACGGTCTCCTCGGCCCTAATGGCTCCGGCAAAAGCACCACCCTGAAGATTCTCCTTGGACTCGTGACGCCGACCCACGGGTCCTCGAAAATCTTCGGCGAAGACAGTCGCGATTACCGCAGCCATCGCGAAGTCGGTTTTTTGCCCGAGAATCCCTACTTTTACAAATACCTCACCGCCGTCGAGACGCTCCGGTTTTACGGAAAAATCTGCGGTCTCGGTGGGAAGAAACTCGAGTCCCGGATCGACGAATTGCTTGAACTGGTCAGCATGAAAGACGCCCGCAATCGTCGCGTAGGCGGATATTCCAAAGGCATGCTCCAGCGAATCGGGCTGGCTCAGGCGCTCATTCAAGACCCGCGCCTGCTCGTGCTCGACGAACCCACCGCCGGGGTGGATCCGCTTGGATCCCGCCAAATTAGAGACCTTATTTTGGAACTCAAGAGTCGGGGCAAAACCGTCCTCCTCACCTCCCATCTCCTCGAGCAAGTCCAGGAAGTCTGTGACCGGGTGGGCATCATGGCCCGAGGCGTCATGATGCGGGAAGGTTCCCTCGCAGACCTCGTCACGATCGAAGGCCAAACCGAATATTTGGTTGAAAATGCCCCGCCCGAATTGGCCGCAAAAATTTCCCAATTGGTGGAGGCCTCCGGAGCCAAGTTCCTCGAGGCCCGGAAACCTCAATTGACCCTCGAGCGGGTGTTCCTGGAGGCGGCCGAAGCGCACAATCAATCGTGAACTATTTCATCACAGGAACCGATACCGGGGTGGGAAAAACCTTTGTCACCGCCCTCTTGACCCGGGCCGGTCGCAAGGCCGGACTCGACACCATCGCGCTCAAGCCGATTTGCTGCGGGTCGCGCGAAGACGTCCATATCCTCCGCGCTGCCGCCGATGGTCAGATCCCAGCCGAAGAAATCAATCCCATGTTTTTCGAACTCCCCACCTCTCCCTTGGTGACGGGCAAAACGAAACGCGGACCGGTCGAGATCGAGCCCCTTGCCCCTTGGTTTCTCGCCCACCGGGGGCAAAGAAAATCCCTCCTCGTCGAAGGGGCCGGAGGTTGGCTCATGCCACTCTCCACCACCCGGACCATGGCCGACGTGGCCGTCCTTTTTCAATTGCCCGTTCTTGTCGTTGTGGCCAATCGCCTTGGCTGCCTCAACCACACCCTCCTCACCATCGAGAGCATCCGCGCCCGCGGACTCGAATGTGCCGGGCTCATTTTCAACAACCTGGCAAAATCGACGACCGTCGCCAGTAAGACCAACAAAGAGACCCTGCGTGAGGCCTGCGATGTCCCGATTCTTTTCGAGATTCTGCCCGGGCAACAAAGCGTCGAACTGGCCACGGCCTAGACCTAAAACTGCAGTTGAGAGTGGATCGATGATGGTTGATAGAAGGTCTCATCGTTGCTCCGCAGACAATGCAGCGGCGGCATCCGCCGTTGATTGGGGTTCGCCTTCCGGGGCTCATTTTCTTTTACTCGACTATCAATGGCCCGAAGCAGCAGACAAAACAAATCAAGTCGGGCGGTCTCGCATCGCTCGGCACTCAGCCAGCAACCTCCATTTTTAGGCTGAAGGGCCGCGATTCCACCTCCACTGCAAATGCCTGAGCTCGCCGAAGTCGAATATTTCCGCAAGCGCTGGAACCCCGGGTTGGGGAACCGAATCACCGAGGTGGAATCCCACCCCAAGGCACGGGTTTTTCGCGGGAGCCACCCGAAGGATCTCGTCGCTACCCTCACCGGTTCGCGGTTGCTCGCCTCGGAAGCTCACGGCAAGCAAATGCTTTTCCGGTTCGATGGAGCCACCCTCGGCGTCCACTTGGGCATGACCGGGGAACTCCGCTGCGAAGGTCCAAAATTTGTGGCGGGGAAACATGATCATCTCGTCCTCTGGCAGAAATCTCGGGCCCTCGTTTTTTCCGATCCCCGGCTCTTTGGTCGCCTCCTCTTCCAGCCCGGAGCCGGCGATCCCGACTGGTGGATCGATCGGGCGCCCGGCGTGCTTTCCAAGGAGTTTTCCCTCTCCGCGATGGCCGCCTTCCTCCAGCGCCGCCGCCGAACGGCGATCAAATCGATTTTGCTCATGCAGGAGACGTTTCCAGGGGTGGGCAACTGGATGGCCGACGAAATCCTCTGGCAGGCCCGGATCGATCCCGCCACCCCGGGTGGAAAAATCGAAGACGTGGCGGGACTTAGGAAGACGACGCGTTCCGTCTGCCGGAAGGCGTTAAAGATCATCGGCACCGACTGGTCGGATCCTCCCACGAGTTGGCTTTTCTCCCATCGCTGGAAAGAGGGCGGATATTGTCCCCGCTGCGGATTGGAGCTGGCCCGCGACACGATCGGCGGACGAACAACCTGTTGGTGCGCGCATTGCCAGAAGGGATAGGCTCAGACATCCTGATCTCTAGAGAATCTGACCGGCCTCAACGTGGCCGGGGACGCTGACCCCGGTCCGTTGCGAACACAGTAATTTTTGTCTCACCCAGATTCATCATCTGCCCATCTTCCTCCGAAGGGGGCTCTCCCCGGAAGGCTGCTCCGCTGGCGGCAAAAGCCAATGGGTTGACGTGTGTTGCAATTGTGATACAATTTCCGCATGTCGCAATCCTCCGTGGTTCACGCTCGAATTGACCCCTCGACCAAAGCAGCAACCGAAAGAGTGCTGGCCACGTTGGGAATGACGCCAACCGAAGCGATTCGGCTTTTTTACCGTCAGATCGCTCTGAGAAAGTCATTTCCGCTCGAGCTCCATATTCCGAACAAGCTGACCGCGTCAGTTCTCACCAAAAGTGATAAAAATCAGAAGCTTGAATCGTTCGAAACCGCGGCTGATCTTTATGCGTCCTGGGACCAATGAGGGTAGCGCAATCTCATCAATTTAAGAAGGATATCAAGCGTTTGCAAAAACGCGGCAAAGACCTCGCCAAGATCAAATCGGTCGTGGATCTTCTCCTCGCAGGCGAGGCTCTCGCTCTGAGGAATCAGGATCACCAACTTGGGGGGAATTGGGTTGAACATCGAGATTGCCATATCGAGCCGGATTGGCTGCTGATCTATAAAATTCTGGGAGACGAACTTCGTCTGGAGAGAACCGGATCCCATTCCGATTTGTTTTAGGAGGAAGTCGCGACGGTTGCCCGATCTCGAGGAAACCCCCGCCATCGGGAGTGATCGAGGTTGACCGAACTCTCGAGGAGCTTATTGTCTTCTTAAAAGGAGTATCTTATGAACTATATCGGAGTCAGTGACCTCAAGAAATCCAAGAATGTTTGGGAAATGCTTGCTCGTGAGAAGGAGCTTGTACTCACCCGGGACGGACGACCGTCGGCACTCATTGTCGAGATCAGTCCGGAAGGCCTCGAAGCCTCCGTGGCGGCGATCCGACGGGCGCTTTTCTCCGACGCGGTTTCCTTCGTGCGGCGCCGCGTGGCCGCAGATCCTCTGACCGAGAACGAAATTTCCGGAGAAATCGAGGAAACCCGCAAGACCCGCCGTTCGGGGCAATGATTGCCGTCCTCGACACCAATGTCCTCGTATCAGGTTTAATGGTGGCCGCCAATCCTCCGGGCCGGATTCTGGACTTGGTGCGTTCCGGTCGCCTTCGGCTGGCGGCGGACGATCGTGTTCTTGCTGAATACGGCGAGGTACTCACCCGGCCACACTTTGCCTGCTATTTCAGCAAAGAAGACTGTGAGCGTATTTTGGGCTTTATCCGCTTCGATGCGCTCCCCGTCCTTTGTGTCGATCGCTTCACGGACTTGCCCGACCCGGACGATGCTTGTTTTGCGGAATGTGCTGCTGCCGCAAACGTCCCGCTGGTCACCGGCAATCTACGTCATTTCCCCGCAAAACTTCGAAAGCGCATCACGGCGTGGACCCCCTCTCAATTCCTTGATGGTTTCCACCGGGCACGACGCCTTCGTTCGTCGGGATTGGGATAAGGAGGAATCCTAGGAGCACCTCGCTTGGCACCCAATCCTAGGAAATTTGGTCCAGTAACGGTCGCAGGGCATGAGCCGGACCGTGGGTCGTTTCGGCGAGGCTCCGGGCCCCGGCACAATGCTGGTCATAGTTGGCATCGATTTCAGCCATGGCGGCGGCACAATCGGCGGGATTGGTGAAGGGAAGCAGTCCCGGGCCCGGGGCCACCGCGCCAGGCCACCCGGTATCTTGCAAAAGAACGGGTCTTCCGAGCGCCAGATAAACCATGCTGCGATCACTCATCCATCCGCCCCGCGAGACGACATAGCCTTCCTTGGCGATCCCGATCTCGCCGCGGCTGGCGGCGATGAAACGCAAATAAGTGGGCACGTCGCGGCAAATCTCAGAAGCGGAGAGAAACTGCCACCCGGCGGCGGCAAAGGGCGCGTGGTCGTACCAATCGGTTTTAAGATCCGTGGCAATGGCGCAAGGACGATTGACCATGGTGGGAAGATCTTTCATCGCGAGAAGACTTTCTCGCTTGCCGGCATACCGGAGATCCTCCCAGCGAAGTTCCGGATACCCATACCAGTGGGCAATAGTCGTCCAAGCCGCGTCCACGGTCAGCGGTGGAGGCTCTCCAAGGCGCTCCCGCCATTGGGCGGCGGCCACCGGGGGAAGGATCGGGATCCATTCGCGGCCGACTTTGGGAATCCGGGCGGTGGGGTGATTGAGTGTCGTGCCCACCGTCAAAAAGACATCATGACCGTCAAAATTCATATCGCTGCCGTGGACCTCAACCCAAATCTGAGTGAAGGCCGGATCCACATCCAGATAGGCTTTACAGGTTTTGGCGGGGATGAGGTCGAGGCGTTTGAATTGGCCCGAATAGTTGAGGAACAACTCCGCTTCGGCGACAAAGTCCCGCATGGCTTTGAGTTCAGCGGACTCTCCATTGACGAGGAGGCATTCCCGGCCCTCGAAACCAAATTCCTTGACCGTCTCCCGCCAGAATTCCTCCTGCGGGCTGGCATTCCCGGGAGCCTCGGGAGGTTTGATTTCATCGCCGTTGATGTGTTCGGTGATCCAGACATCCCACCCCAGCTCCCGAAAAGAAAGTGCCCAATTCATGGTCGCGCAGGTGTGGCCGGCAAACGAGCCCGGACACCGGGCCAGAACCACACCTAGAAGAAGTTTGGGAGCCGTGCTCATAGATCCTTCAATGCGCGAAATTTCCACGTTTGCGAAGAGAAATCGGAGAGGGCCTCACGCAACGGACGCAAAGGTCGCAAAGGGTACGTGGGGAGAAAGAAAACCTGGCGGGTGCACAATCGCATGAAACCCGACACCCGCACTCAGGGATCCGAAACCTACTTCACTGAAACCTGGTCGGGTCGCTGGAGTTCAATTTGTGGAATATCCCGATAGAGGGTGATGACCCCTTTGAGCGCGACTTGCTTCCCGGCCAGGGCAGCCTCCAGACCTTCGGGAAATCGTTCCTGAAAAACCGGATCACTTTGCGTTGTCCGTTGCATTCGATTTCCACGCTGTCCCCATCGTTGTGCGGACTCTCTACCACCCGGCAGCCTTCGAATTTCTCCCACCGCAATTCCGAGGCTCCGGCCAAGGGAACCCAACCCAATACCACAGAGACGAATATCCTCTGCAACGTCATACCCGACAGATTGCAGCAGGTTATCCCCGAATGAGGAGAAGAAAGTGCCCGATTCAGTTCGGCTCAGACTGTGCCCACCTGGCGGACATCGAGAAACTTCCCGGTCTCGGCCGATTCTTTCGCGGCCAAGCAGGCATAGACACTGGCCAAACCCATCGCCAACGGAGCGGAGGATGGCGCCCGATCCTTGACCATGGCGACGAAGTTCGTGGCCAAGACCGAGTCCCCGCCGAAATGTTCGTCTGCCCCATCCACGGTGGACACGTCGTTGAACGGTGCTCGGTGGTGGGTGGTTTTGACGGAATTTTCATACCAATCGAATTCCACCAAGCCCTGGGATCCGGAAATCGCGGCCCCACGTTTGGGGCTCCGTTTGCCATAAAAGACCTGCGTATAAACGCCCCGGGCGCCATTGCCAAATTCGAGCAGGGCGCTGGAGGAATCTTCATTCATGCCGGTTTCAGGCGTGCCGATCTCATCATAGTAAAGGGCAAACGGGTCGGGATGCTCGCCTTTGGTGCGAGTGTCGCGAAAGACCCGCCCGACCGAACTCATGGCGGCGACCCGAGTGATGGGCGCTCCGGCGAGGAAAGCCAGATAGTCAAAGTCATGGGTGGCTTTTTGAAGAAATAAGCCCTGGGTCACGGAGTGATCCCGATACCAGGAATCAAAATAAATAGTGCCATAGGCGACATAATTGACCGCCAAGAGGTGTTCGACTTGGCCGACGGCTCCTTGGTCGAGGATTTGTTTGGCCCGTTGACAGAGGGTGGAGGCCCGGAGGGGGAAACTGACCAGAACCGGACTTTGGGATTTTGCAAAGGCCGCTTCCAATTGCCCGGCCTGGGCCATGCTCGTCGCGATGGGTTTTTCCAAATAGATAGGCAGACCAAAAGGAGCCGCCTCGATGGCCAAGGGGGCATGGGAATCGCAGCGGGTTCCAATCGCCAAGGCATCCGGCTTGGTGGATCGCACCAAATCCTCGACCGACTGGTAAAACGAAGCGGTTGATCGTTCTTCTTCAGTGAGTCTCTCGCGGGCCTGATCCGGATTGGCATCCACCAGACCAACAACCTCCAACTCCGGATCCACCTTCCGGAATTTGTTCAACATGCTGTTCATTCGGTGGCCGAGACCAATAATTCCCAGTTTCATATCCGTTTCAGCTAACAGGAGATGGCATCAGCGCGAAACCAAAAGTTCGTGCCTTCTTGGCATAAAAAGATGGTGACTTTTCGAATGAACACCGAGGCTGGCGTCCCTTCACCGCTTGATCTGGAGGGACATCGGCCTCGATGTCCGTCTCTTTCGGGTCACGATCATTCCTCGTCGGTTGATCATTGGTTTTTTTGACCCTCGATACGGCTCAAAAGTTCGCCAACCGTTTGCTCGAAGACCTCCTGCCATTCGGGGGCGAGAAAGCACTCGATGACCTCATACCCGCCCTTGGCATAGTCGCCCACCGGTGGCCCGTAGTGCATGTATCCATTCGAAAAAGCGGCGAGGAAGGTTTGTTTGAAGGGCGACGCCTTCTTCAGGTTGAGAGAGACTTCGGTCAGGACTTCGAGCGGGGCACCGACGAGCACGCATTCGGCGATTCGGAGAATCTGAATCTCGGCCGCAATCGTCGATTCCCCGCTTTCGGCGTTGATGGCTTGGTGGCGCCAGTTCAACGCTGGTTCCAAGAGCAGGGGATCCCGGCGGTCATTATGGGAAACGCCTACCCAGCCATCCATCTTCCCTTTGTCAACGACGACCTCAGGGCGGTCGCCCACCATGCGGCCACCCGGTTTCTCGGTTTGGGGCACCAGGAAGTCGTTTTCATCCGGCGGGCCCTTGGAGGCGCGGGCGAGGCCGCCGAGGAAGGGGGTTTTCTTGAGGCCTTTCCGGAACCGCACCCCACGGGCCCGGTGGTCAAACACAACGGCGAGGTTGATACCATTCACCGGAGGCTTCGAGAACTTTTCACGGGACCCGACCGGCCAACCGGACTCCTCGTTTCCCACGCCATGGACACCCTGGTGGTCATGACCTGGTTTCTGGAACACGGCATCCGCGTGCCCGGGGAGGTTTCGGTGATCTCCTTTCAATGGGAAAGCTTCCTCGAAAGAGTCCGCCCGCGACCCGCTTGGTATCGTACCGATCCGGCCATCCACGCGGTCAAACTCTGTCGTTGCCTCACCCGCGCCGATCAGGACTGCCAGGGACTGAGTTTGATTTCCCCCAAGTTTTTCAAAAACGATGCCCTCGCCCGGCCTCGCCGGAAGTCTTCCCTCGCCTGAGTTCGGGCCGACCGCTCATCGCGGCTGCGCTTTGCGCCGGATCCTTCGGACATTCCTTCAAACTCCAGCGGGAAAACCTCTTCCCTTGCCTTGGGGAGGCGGGTAGCGTTCCACCTTGTTCATGGCAACCAAACGCACGAGCTCTTCTCCTAGGAAGAATTCCCGAACCTGACCCCGAATGTCTCAACTTCCTCCTGAGCAGGCCGCCCGCGAAGTGATTGATCATCTGCTTATGCTGGCGGGCTGGACGGTCCAAGGCATCGACGAGCTCAATCTCTCAGTTTCGCGGGGAGTTGCTGTCCGTGAGATGCGGTCCATGGGTGGCCCCGCCGACTATATTCTCTTCGTGGATGGCAAAGCGCTCGGGGTTGTCGAGGCCAAAAAGGCAGGCACAACCTTGTCGCATGTGGCCGAACAATCGGCCCGGTATTCCTCTGCCAGAAAATGGATCCCCCAGCGTTGGGCCGACCCACTTCCATTCACCTACGAGACCACCGGGATAGAGACCAACTTCCGCGATCAGCGCGACCCAGACTCTCGCTCTCGCCCAGTCTTCGCCTTTCACACCCCCGAGCATCTCTTCGAGCTCGTCCAACAATCCGACACCCTCCGCACCCGACTTCGCAATTTGCCCTTCCGCTACCCGCTCGCTGGGCCCGAAGGGCAACCGGATCAAACGTCACGTTTGCGCGACTGCCAAGTTGCCGGCATCAGCGGCTTGGAAAAATCCCTGGCCGACAACCGTCCGCGCGCCCTCCTCCAGATGGCCACCGGCTCCGGCAAGACCTTCACCGCCGTTACCCAGGCTTATCGCCTGATCAAGCACGCCGGCGCCAAGCGCATTCTCTTCCTCGTCGATCGCGGCAACCTCGGCCGCCAGACCGTCAACGAATTCCAGCAATTCACCACTCCCGACGACGGCCGCAAATTCACCGACCTCTACAACGTCCAGATGCTCGGCCCTGCCGGCATCGACCCCGTCTGCAGCGTCACCGTCTCCACCATCCAGCGCCTCTTCTCCCAGCTCAAGGGAACCGAACTCGACGACGATGCCGACGAACATTCCGGCTACGAGCTCGACGGCACCGGCAGCGCCAGCAACGAACCGCTCCCCGTCACCTACAACCCCGCCATCCCGATAGAGACCTTCGACGTCGTCATCGTCGACGAGTGCCACCGCTCCATCTACAACCTCTGGCGGCAAGTCCTCGACTACTTCGACGCCTTCCTCATCGGCCTCACCGCGACCCCCAGCAAAGCCACCCTCGGCTTCTTCAACCGCAACCTCGTCACCGAATACCCCCACGTCCAGGCCGTTGCCGATGGCGTCAACGTCGGCTACGACATCTACCGGATAAAGACCAAGCTCTCCGAGGAGGGTGTCCTCTTGGGCGCCGGCTTCGACTACCAGAAGCGCGACCGCCTCACCCGCGAAAAACGCTGGGATATTCAGGAAGCAGAACAAACGGTCGTAGCTACCCAGCTCGACCGCACGGTTGTCGTTCCTCACCAGATCCGCACCGTCATCAAAGCGTTCCGGGATAAACTCTTCACCGACCTCTTCCCCGATCGTCCCGCCCGGGCCGCATCGCTCGGGCTCGACGAACCCTGGGTGCCCAAGACCCTCATCTTCGCCAAGAGCGACGATCACGCCGAAGACATCGTGATGATCGTCCGCGAAGAATTCGGCAAAGGTAACGACTTCTGCAAAAAGATCACCTACAAGGCTGGCGCCAAGCCCGAGCAGCTCATCAAAGCCTTTCGCACCGCACCCGAGTTCCGCATCGCCGTCACCGTCGACATGATCGCTACCGGCACCGACATAAAACCCCTTGAGTGCCTCCTTTTCCTCCGTGACGTCCGCTCCCAGCTCTACTTCGAGCAAATGAAAGGCCGCGGCACCCGCACCATCGACCCCACCGACCTCGCCACCGTGACTCCCGACGCCGGCACCAAGACCCGCTTCGTCCTCGTCGATGCCGTCGGCGTCACCGAGTCCGACAAGACCGACTCCCGCCCGCTCGAGCGGAAACCGACGGTTTCATTCGAGAAACTCCTGAGCAGCGTCGCCTTGGGCGTGCGCGATGAAGACACCTTGACCAGTCTTGCCAACCGGATAGCCAGGTTGGATCGGACGTTCAGCGAAACCGACAAGGCCGAACTCCAATCCACCGGCGGTATCAGCCTCAAGCAACTCGCTTCTGACTTGTTGCGCGCCACCGATCCGGACGTCATCAAGAGTCGCGCTCTGCCGGAGGATGCGCCAACGGATACCGAACCCACTGCCGAGGCCCTCACAGAGGCCGCCAACTTGTTGGCCAATGAGGCGGCGAAGCCGCTCGCCACCCAGCCCGCCTACCGCGAGCTCCTCGAAAAGAAACGCCGCGACCGCGAAGTCACCATCGATCACCTCAGCGGCGACGAAGTCATCGCCACCGGCTACGACGAAGAAAAAGCCCGCGGCCTCATCCAGAACTGGCAGCAATTCCTCGACGACAACCAGAACGAAATCACCGCGCTCCAGATCCTCTACAACAAACCCCACGCCAAGCGCCACCTCGTCTACGAGGAGCTCAAAACCCTTGCCGAGGCCGTTGCTCGTCCACCTTACAATATTGCCCCGGCCGAAGTCTGGAAAGCCTACGAGCATCTCGAAAAACGGCCGCTCACCAACAACCCCGTCAAGACCCTCACCAATCTTATCACCCTTGTTCGTCATACGGTTGATTCCACCAGAAATCCCCTCGTGGAATTTCCCGAACTCGTCGAACAACGCTATCAGATCTGGTTAGATCAGCAGGCCAAACCCGACGGTGG
>Ga0222668_1000366_pt1 | contig 30089 bp, 19 predicted proteins | sample AntAcemetagen728_FD_179823 | JGI IMG/M metagenome (GOLD analysis project Ga0222668, IMG submission 179823) | Saline water microbial communities from Ace Lake, Antarctica - #728 | ecosystem: Environmental > Aquatic > Non-marine Saline and Alkaline > Saline | place: Antarctica: Ace Lake... | reverse complement strand
TAGATCGAACCTGAGAATTATGAAGACTTAATTTCTCGACAATTGTAATTGCTGCAAGCACCGGAGCCATGCAGATCAAGAGCCTGCAATGCAAAGGTGGCTCCTATATGGAGTATCGCAGTATTGGGAAGAGAATTGACAACAGCAAGCAGCAACGGTGCCCAGTACGCTGTTTAGTCAATCCGTTGCTTCTCAACGCTTCGCCAAGCCGAATGAGCTTGGCATGGGAAGAATCTGATGTTCGTATCAGATTCTCGGGAGGATTGCCGCGATTGCGGCGATCGCTCACTGTTTCTTGGGCTGGTCTTCAGGAAGGCCAGCCCGCATTGAGGGTTTCTCGCATCCAATCTTTAAACAACGTCACTGGTTCCGAGCAGTGGCTACTCTCCGTACGTCAAACTGCTGACATGCTGGCGATCTCAGAACGCACTCTATGGGAGCTGACAAATCGTGGCTCACTTCCATGTATCAGACTCGGAAGAGCAGTCCGCTATGACCCTGCGGATTTGAGGGCATGGGTTCAAGAAAACAAGTCACCAAAAGGTGGCACGAGTACAGAAACATAAATAACGTAAAGGAAATAACACATGGCAAGTATTTCATCCGATTCAAATGGTCGGCGAATCATTCAGTTCGTCGGTGCGGATCGAAAACGGCGAAGTATCCGCGTCGGCAAGATGTCGAAACGTAAGGCAGAGTCAATTCTTCAGCATATTGAGGAACTGAATGCAGCCAAGATTGCAGGGCATTCGATTCCACGGGACACCGCTAAGTGGCTCTCAGAAATCGGCGATGATCTCCACAATCGGCTGGTTCGTGCTCAGTTAGCCGACACCAGAGAACGGAAATCACTAACCGATTTTCTGGATGAGTGCATCAAGAAGAGAAAGCGTTTGAAACCACGAACACTCGATATTTTCCGTCGCGTACAGAATAACCTTGTCGACTACTTCGGCGCGGACAAGGCGATTGATTCGATTACTGTGGGAGATGCCAATGATTGGCGAGAACGTCTGTTGGAGAAAGGATGGTGCTGGGGTAATGGGACGTGCCATCTCTTTTCAACGTTACAGGAAAGGAGTTGAAAACAAGCAAATTAGGTACACTTTGGAAATCAAACAATTAGGTACAAAATTAGTAAACAAAAAAAGCCATAACTCGTTGTGAATTATGGCTTTAAAAGTGAGGGCGCAGGGGCTCGAACCCTGGACCTACGGATTAAAAGTCCGTTGCTCTACCAGCTGAGCTACGCCCTCATTTTTCTTACTGTATTTGACTCGGCCTGGAATGGGAAGTGTTTTGAGTCACTTTCGTGTTTCCTCTGGGCCAATTGATGACTGAGGTAGGATAATAGCAACAAGCTCGATGAAATCACAATATAACGGAAGGAAAAAATCATTGTAAATTCATATTTTCTCTACTCTTAGTCATTCCAACCCCCTGTTCGAGATCACAGAATCTCTGAGCAGGGAACTCTGGAAAAGTCCTTGGAAACAGGCAGCGTGAATTTAGACTGGTTTCCTTACGCGGAATCACAGTTTACGAGCCGTAATTCTCCTTTGTGTACATACCATCAATATACCGCCAGAGATGAGGGTTGGCATTCTGGGGTTTTAACGCTTCCGGTAGTCGCTGAGGACGCACGTTATCGTAGCATTGCAGCATTGAGAAGCGATGAATCGCAGCGGGAATGCCGACCGATGTGAAGACCGGGTGGCCTGTGGCAGGGAAGGGGCCACCGTGATTCATGGCAGGGCTGACTGCGACGCCGGTTGGCATTTTATCGTTTAAGAGCCGACCCACTTTTTGTCTTAAAATCGGTGCGATTTGATCGTATAGCACATCATCACTGCCGCCGGTGTGACTATAAATACAACCGGTCAGATTGCCTTCAAGGCATTCGGCGATGTGTGCTAACTCTTCATCCGTATCGGCGACCACGAATAAAGAACCGTTTCCGAACGCCTCTTCCTGAAGTGCTTCCGGGTTTTTGAGGAATTGGCTGCCACTCACTTTTAATAATGTATTGGCACAAGAGAAACCGGGGCCTTCTGAGGCATTGCCGCCGGTAATCAGAGTTGCGCCGGCGGATTGAATCGCAGCGATTCCTGATTGAAAGCCTTTCTGGACTCCTTCACTCAACAGAATTCCTGCAGGAGCTTCGGCAAACTTTTGTGCGACCTGTTGAATAAACGTGTCTGCTGCGTCACCGGCTTTGAGCGCGACCAGACCGGGATTCGTACAGAACTGGCCGGTGCCCATCAGGCAACTACCTTTGAATTCTTCGGCGATCTCGGCTCCGCGTTCGGCTAATGCTTCGGGGAGCACAAACACCGGGTTGATGCTGGAGAGTTCCAGATAAACTGGTTTACCCGCTTTGTCGGCTGCTTCTTTAATGGTTAAGCCGGCACTGCGACCGCCTGTATAGCCGATGGCTCCCATCAGCGGATGTGAGACGAGGCGGCATCCATCTTCATGGCTTGTCCGATAAATGAGTTGCACGAATCCTGTTGGCATTTTGGTTGATTTGGCTGCTGCGTCAGCGGCTTCCGCGAAGATTTGAGTTGTTTTGGGATGAGAAGAATGCCCTTTGGCAATCACCGGGTTTCCTGCAGCAACCGCAGCGGCGAAATCGCCTCCGGCAATACTATTAAACGCGAACGGAAAATTATTGGGACCAAAGACAGCGACGGGGCCAATCGGGCCTAACACAGAACTGATGCCGGCAGCCGTATCGATTGTGGGGAGCGACCACGAGCCTTCGCGGGCGTGTGCGGCGGCTTGTCTCAACTGATTGGTTGTGCGGGGAAGTTCGCCATCACGCAAGCGGGGGGATTCGGGATACCCTGTTTCCTGATGCGCGGCTTGAACCAGTTCGTCGGCTCGTTTTTCGATTTCGTCTGCATACGCTTCCAGGAAGGTAGCAAAACGTTCGCCGGACCAGCCACGCATTTCTTTTGAAGCGGCTGACGCAGCTTGAATAACGGATTCAATTTCTTCCCAGGGGCTGACGGGAAAGAGCGGGGAAAGCACTTCAGCCGTTGCCGGATTGACGGCTTGAAATGTTTTGGAACCCGTTGAAGAAATCCATTGTCCGTTTATGAGAACTGGTTGTATCTCCATGATCTATCCTTCTGAACCTGCCTTTAAGTCGACAATCGGTTAAAATATGTGCTTTATGATAGTTTACCAAAATCTGATCAAAGAAGAATCAATCAACTCTAATGCAGCAATTTGACGTTGTGATCTTGGGAGCCGGCTTTGGTGGAAGCCTGACGGCACTTTTACTGGACCGTATCGGCTTATCAGTCGCATTAATTGACCGGGGAACGCATCCCCGCTTTTCGATTGGAGAATCTTCAACACCGATTGCCGACTATCTGCTTCAGTCACTCGCTGAAAGGTATGATCTTCCACAATTTCGGCCATTTTGCAAGTATGGGACCTGGCAGGAGCGCTATCCTCGTCTGGCGTGTGGCATCAAACGGGGATTCAGTTACTTTTCTCATGAACCGCATCAAAAGTTTCATGCAAAACCGGATCATGGCAGCGAACTGCTGGTAACGGCGAATCTCAGTGATGAGTTGGCTGATACACACTGGTATCGTGCCGACGTTGATTCCTTTTTCGCTGAAGAGGTACAGAAATCGAACGTGGTTTATCTGGATCAGACGACAGTCGTCGTTAAGCGGTCCGAGGCTTGGATGATTACAGGCGAAAGAAACGGAGAATGCATCAATCTGAGGGCTGCATTTCTCGTTGACGCAACAGGAGCAGCGGGGGTTGTGCCTGAATCACTGGGCGTTGAAAGGCAGACTGAGTTTCAAACGAATTCCACTGCCGTCTATGGGCATTTTGAGAATGTGATTCCCTGGGCAGAACTATTGGATCAGGGGCACGTTGACCGATCTGATTATCCATTTGATTGTGATCACGCTGCACTGCATCATGTGTTGAATGAAGGCTGGATGTGGCAATTACGTTTCAATCAAGGAATCACAAGTGCGGGTTTTGTACTGGCTGGCGATCAGAAAGGGATTCCTCAGGAGGATCGATGGGGGGAACTTCTGAAACGCTATCCGTCAATCGGGTCACAATTTGAGAGATCCAGGATTGTCGCGCCTGAATCGGGCCTGGTTTCTACGGGCAGATTACAGCGCGGCTGGAAACTGTGTGCCGACAGAGATTGGGCCCTGTTACCACATACGGCGGGTTTTATTGACCCTCTACACAGTACAGGGATTGCACATACCTTGTGTGGGATTGAACGGCTGGTTTCAGCATTCGAAAACTACTGGGGTAAAGACGAAATGGCGGGCGCGTTAGCCGACTATTCACTGACTGTTCAAACGGAGTTGGCATTGATCGACACGCTGGTTGCCTGCTGTTATCGCAGCCTGCCGCATTTCGACTTGTTTACGGTGAGCACCCTGTTTTATTTTGCCGCTGCGACCAGCTTTGAGCATCAACGATGTAATGAGGGAAAGAAACCGCTGTTTTTGTGCGCGGATGATGCCGCGTTCAAAAAAGTCGTTGAGCGGTGGTTAGAACTGGTTTCACAGATTCAGCAAAAGTCTGACCGTAAAAAATCTGACTGTGATTCAAATGAAATCAGGCAAGCGATTTCGAACGCAGAAAACCTGTTGGAGCCCTGGAATGGGGTGGGGTTGTTTCATCCCGAAGTCTCGAACATGTACTATTACACCGCAGCTCCGGAATCAGAGCTGCGGTGAATCATGCGTGAAAACGGATTACTGCCCTTTATGTGATGATGGGCGAACGTTTTTGAGCCAGTTCTTCCATCATGTTTTGAATGTTCGCCGTGATTTGGTCTGGGCTGGTTGCTATTCCCGTCATCATGGCAGCGTTCCAGAAGAGCTGACGGCCGCATTGTTTAATGAAATCATGCTGGTCAGGATTCGACGAGAGCGTGCAAAGGCGCTTGATCAACTCTGCATCAGGATTGATTTCCAGGATGCGTTTTGTCGTCGGAAAGTCCTTGTTGTTCATGCTCAACACTTTTTGCAGTTGAGAGCTAATTGCTCCTTCCGGCATGACCAGACAACAGGGGCTGTCTGTCAAACGGTCAGACTTTGTGACCGATTCGATATCGTCGTTGAGTTCTTCTTTAAACAGAGAAAGCACTTTTTCAAATTCAGGAGAGAGTGGTTCCTGCTGTTCGTCTTTTGTTTCTGATTTTTCTTCCGAATCTGCTTCTGAATCTGTCTCCGGTTGACCGGGAAGTTTTACATCGGAAGAATCGATGGAAACAATATCGTAGTCCTCAAATTTCGCCAGATTTGAAAGTACAATTTCATCCATGGGGTCTGCCAGATAGAAAACCTCGATGCCTTTTTTGCGGAAGATTTCCAGGTTCGGGTTTTTGGCGATGGTGTTAAAATCAAAACCACCTAGATAATAAATCTGCTTCTGGTTTTCATCGGCCCGTTCAATATAGGTTTCCAGCGAAACGAGGTCGTTTTCGGACGTGCCTTTTGACGAAGTGAATCGCAGGAGTTTGGCGATGCTATTTCGATTCTCAAAGTCCGTTCCAATACCTTCTCGCAGGCTGCTGCCGAATTGACGATAGAAATCCAGGTACTTTTCTTCGTCGTCTTTCGCCATTGATGCCAGATGTGAGAGCACGCGTTTCGTCAGGACTTTTTGAATCTTGCGGAAGATTGTGTTGTCCTGCAGCGACTCACGGGAAATATTGAGCGGAAGATCTGCCGAATCGACGAGCCCGTAGATGAATCGTAAATATTCGGGTAGCAGATCTCTGTTGTCGTTTTGCACCAGGATGCGTTTGGCACATAAGCTGATGCCATGCTCTGTACGGCCAAAGCCCATCAGTTCGAGATTGCTTTGTGGACAGTATAAGATGGTGTGAAACTGAAACGGAGAGTCACTGCTCAAGTGCAGGTGCCAGCGTGGCTGCTCTTCGCCGTTATGCGCGAGATACTGATAGAAGCCATCGTATTGTTCTTGCGTGAGTTGGTTTTTGGGTTCCAGCCAGATGGGACGCTGGTCGTTCACCAGCTCATCGCCGATTTTAATCGGGTAGGGGACAAAAGTGGAATATTTTGTGAGGATAAATTTCAGTCGCGTCTCGTTTGTATATTCGTCGAGATCTTTACGCAGATGCAAACGAATTGACGTACCTCGTTCCAAGCCTTCTTGCGGCTCAATGGTAAAGGCGCCGGTTCCATCGGATTCCCACTTCCAGCCAGTTTCATCCTGAGAGCTGCGTGTCAATACTTCAACGGAATCTGCCAGCATGAATGCAGAGTAAAAGCCGACGCCGAATTTTCCAATCAGCGAGACTTCCTCTTTTTCGTCACCGGCGGCATTTTTCAAAAAGTCGAGCGAGCCACTGTGGGCGATGGTGCCGAGGTTTTCGATCAATTCGGCATGAGTCATGCCGACGCCATTGTCGGAAATAGCGAGGATGCGGTTCTCTGCATCCGGTTCGAGACGGATTTCCAGGGGAGCGTCATCTTTAATGGAGTCATCCGTGAGTGACATAAATCGAAACTTATCCAACGCATCAGAGGCATTAGATATCAACTCCCGGATGGCAATTTCACGATTTTGGTACAGGGAGTGAGAGAGCAAATCTAAAAGTTTTTTGATTTCCGCCTGAAATGTAAATTTTTCGGATGTTGATTTTTCGTTCATAGCCTTACTCTGGATCGTTTTAAAGAAAATTAATGGTATTTGATTTCCACGTAGAAAAAGGAGTTCGCTGACCTGTCTTACGCGATCACCAATGCACTGTTTATAAATGGTATGGCATTTGTTGTAAAGTTGCCCAGTCCTTCTGCTTCCAGACACTTGTGAGAAAATTGAACAAAAGACATTTGTAATCTATTGGTCGAACCTGTAATAATAAGATTAAACGAGTGCGGAACCCCTGGCGGCAACTCCTGCTGCCCGGCGTGATCGCCTTTATCCTGCATGATTTCATACTATCCACCTAGACATAACAGATATAATTCGGAGATTGTCCCTATGGTATTCTACTCACGCCGTGATTTTTTGAAAACTTCCGCCCTGGGTGGTGCTTTTGCGTTGGGTGGCAGTCTGCCTGGTTCCGTATTTGCAGAGAAAAAGCCAACTCCCCAAGCACAGTATGGTCTGGTGACTTATCAGTGGGCCAAGGATTGGGACCTGCCTACTTTATTGAAAAACTGCAAAACGGCGAACGTGCTGGGAGTGGAACTGCGGACGACTCATAAGCATGGAGTGGAACGAACTCTCAGTAAGGCAGAACGCAATGAGGTCGCGAAGCAATTTGCTGACAGTCCTGTCACGCTGGTGGGAATTGGTAGTAACGAACGCTACGATAATCCCGATGCTGCCGTTGTGAAGAAAGCGATTGCAGACACGAAAGACTTTATCAAGCTCAGTCATGATGTGGGAGGAAGTGGAGTCAAAGTCAAACCTGACTCCTTCCATAAAGGCGTTTCTGAAGAAGAGACGATTGCGCAAATCGGGCGTTCTTTGAATACCATTGGAAAATACGGTGCCGACTGGGGACAACAGATTCGTTTGGAAGTACATGGAAAATGTGCACATCTGCCGACAATTCGCAAGATCTTAGATGTGGCTGATCATCCCAATGTGGCGATCTGCTGGAACTGCAACAAACAGGATCTGGAAGGGAAGGGGCTGGATGCCAACTTTGCGTTGGTCAAAGACCGCTTAGGGGCAACAACGCATATTCACGATCTGATCCACAATCCCTATCCGCACAAACGGTTTTTCGAATTGATGGCCGGCGCGAATTATACAGGCTGGCTCATGCTTGAAGAAGGCAAACTGCCTCAGCAAGATACTGTTGCTGCACTGGCAGAACAGCGGAAAGTATTCGATCAGATGTGGGCCCAGGCGCAAGATAGCTAATCGCTGTCTGCCTGAGGTGCTAAAAACGATTGGAATCGTAAGAGACGCTGCTCAGGGTGTTTCGCAGTTTGTGTTGTTCTGCGCATTCTGTTCTTTGATGGCAGCATACACTTCTTCACGATGCACGGTCACGTCTTTCGGAGCATCTATTCCGAGACGGACTTTGTCGTTTTTAATTTCAATCACCATTAGTGTGATCGAATCTCCAATGATAATCTTTTCATCTTTTTTTCGGCTGAGTACTAGCATCGCGATTCCCTGCGAAGAAAATTGTGGGGAGATCTTTGTTTTAGTCTTTTTCTGATTATGTAAAACAACATGTTCAGAAAAAGAGACACTTGAAACTTAGCGTACTGTTTTTGGGGTGTCTGCTTTGATCTTACGAAAAGGCAGGTATTCTGATAACCGATTGTTATAAGTAAGCGATTATAGCGGTTATGCGATCTGTGCCTGCAAGTTTATGAGCAGATGAACGAATCCAGTAAAATCAAATTTCAAGTCAGAATGCTCACTTGATCGCCGAATTGGATCTGTGAAGAGTGGTCGCTGGGCCGTTTGTGAAGCCTGGTATTCACTGCGAGGCGATACATATTCTGAAACAAAGAACGGGGAGCCCATGCGGGAAATGTTACTTTTCGTTTTTGAATGAAAGCTTTCATAAACTCCGGATTGGTGTCTCCGGTAAGCGGCGACCGGGAAGGCACGACACAGCGTTTACAGGGATTCGATCCTGCAAACGTTACCGGCCCGACCTGAAATAGAACTGGTGGTTCTGCTGCTGAGTAGAGACGGTCTTCACAAAAAGGCGCGTCGCCTGCGATTTCCAGGTTGGCGCGAAAACGAAGTCTGAGTTCTTCGACTGAGATTTTCGGGAACCATCGTGAAAGCTCTTCATAAGTCTGAGTACTGATAATGGTTGGCCCTGCCGCTTCGAGGTCATCGGGAAAACCCGATTCCTTATTTTCTTTCAAAGTGACCCGTTGATTGAAATACTCGCTGAACCAGGCTTCGAGTTCTGTTGGTGTTTCTGATAAATCAAATCGATTCGCTTCTGTCGAAGTCTGTGGAGTTGTCAGGGACACCGTTTGTTGTGAAAGGTCATAGCTTGCGCGGATTTTATGAATCTCCGGATACTTCTTTCCATTAATGACTTCGTCTGACTGATCATACAAAGCAAATTGACGGTCCCCTGACAGGCCGCCTCCGGGCAGTACCTCTGCCTGATTAACAAAGATGGGGTCAAGAGATTTGACGGGAAAAAGGGCAATAAGGGAGAGAGTCCACATGCGATTGTGTTTTCTTTAATTAAGGTGTGCGCCGGTCCGGATCTCGACGTTGCAGTTGCTTCAGGTCCTGGATTTCTGCTTTTAGATCGATGATTCCTTCCGGGTCAAGAAATCGATCAATGCGATCTGATGTTTCCCGACAGAGACTAGTAACACGAGATTGTGCAGCTCTGTTTTTCTGGGTTTGAGCCGCTTCGACTGCTGTTACACGAATCACATTCAGCTTATCCTGAAAAATCTGTTTCGCAGAAATGCCGCTCTCCAGCTCTCTGATTCCTACATCCACTTTAGGCCATTCATTATTTTTAGCCCAATGGCGGATACGTGAAATTTTCATGGAAAGCGCTGCGACAGACTCGATCAGTTCCCCATTTAACACCGCCAATTCTCCTTCGACGTTTAATCGAACCCGATCATCGGGAATTTGAATTGTGATTTCACGGTCGATACCGGGGATGTAGGGCACGTTTGCAATCAGGGCTTTTCCGCTTCGCACGTAAAGCCAGATGAGCGGATGTTGCGGGTCAGGTGCGAGTGTGATTGATCCGCTGCGATTTGTTAAATACTCTCCCGTTAGATAATCCACAGGCTTTGGCTGAGCGGTTTTCGTTTTTTCTTTTTGTTTTTTGGCTTCGATTTGCAACTGTCTGACTTCCTGGGGACTCAAGGGAGACAATTGGACTTTCATGCCCGCAGAGGTTTGGGTCGAAGTTCCACGGGGGATCAGAGTCAGATTGGTTTGCGAGTAGCGCGGTTTCACATGAATGGCGAGGGTTTCCACTCTGCGGCGACTAGCACTGAGAACTCCCCGCAGTCCTGACGAGATAGAACAGGTTGCATGTTTGCGATTCCTGTCTTCCAGAATCAGAAAAGTCCAGGGGATCGACTGAATATTTTTCACTTCCCGGTCTCGATTTAAGTAGCGGAAGAATGGTATGAAGTAATCGTTTTTTTCTAATGTTCCCACTGTAGGGTCAGGCGTTAAATATTGGCTGGCCTGTTCACTGACAGTGACCTGGTCACCGTTGACAGATTCAATCGTCACGACAGCCGAAAATAAGTCGCGCAGTGACTGGAATATCGTTTCACTCAGGAAAGACTTTTCGAATGTGCGATTTGAGAATAAAGGACTGAATTGGTGTGAGGGATAATCGAATTCTCTTCCGGAGACCAGATAACCAATTCCCTCAGGTTCGATGGAAATCAGGAACAGCTTGTCAAAAGGCTGTTGGGGATATTGCTTCAGGATATCATCAGGTTGCAGCCGTTGCAGGCCTTTACTTGAGGACAGCGACAGCCAGTCATTCTCATAGATGCCTGGCGCGTTTGCGGGACTGGTAGACTTGGCCTGATCTGCTGAGAGAAGCCATTTTTCACCCACGGAACGTTCGATGATCTGCTGAAGCTGCAGTTGAATTCTCTTGCGTTTTGCAGGATTGAGACGGGTATCTGGTGCATAGCTGATGTCGATTCTGATGCGATAGGGCTTGAGACTGATGTGGCGTGAGTCAATTGATTGTGCTGGTGCCGTTTCTGTTTGCGCAACACAAACCAATTCCGAACACAGGATCAGTCCCATAATCAGAAAAGTGGATTGCCAGGATTTTGCACAATCTAAGGAAAGCATTATTTTACCAAAAGGAGATTTCAAGTGATGACTTGCGGTCAGAGTGAATTATTTATTCGTGAACGATTCCACATCCGGGTAGACCGGAGTCGTGATCCATTGCTCTACATTGTCGTAGAAATTCAAAGGACGATCCGCGTATCCTTTGATATTCGTACGAAACACATGGAACTGGTCGATTTCCCATAAGGGAACAATATGTGCCATTGAATATAATTGCTGGTGTAATTTTTTTAAGAGCGCTGTTGCAGTATCCCAGTCAGTCGCTTCGTCGAGTTCGATCAATTTCTGCCGCAGCCAATCGGGAAATATTTCCAGCGACTCAATTTGCGCCCCTTTGCCGACTGTCAGGAATGGCCAGAGTTCCATTACCGGTTCCGTGATGGATACGGTTCGATAAACAATGTCCCATTTCAGATTCTGCTTTTTGGCTTCGATGGCAGTGTTTGGAATGAGTGTTACATCAATGCCAATCCGTGACCAGGCCTTGATGATTTCCTGAGCGGCTTCCTGTGCTTCCGGATTCGGATCACAAAGCATATGCAGCGGCGGGAACTTTCCTCCCAGTTTGTTTTGCGAGGCAACGGCTAACGCAACAGCCAACGGGTAATTGTACTCGCGTTGTGGAACCTGCTGATTGTAAGCCTGCAGGCCTGTGTAATATGGGGCGGTGATCAACCGGCCGTTCAAGAGTTTGGATTCATGCAGTAACGATTCGGTTAAGATTTTCTGGCGATCAATCCCATAGGCGAGCGCTCTGCGCAATTCAATGATCTTGAGGGGATTACTGTCCGGGTTAAATTGCAGCACATGCGTTAAGGGAATCGCACTTTGTACCACGTTGAATTCATCCTGTTCATTGAAAAAAGAGACCAGTTTGGCTGGTAGATAGGGGAGTACAGAGACTTCTCCGACCAGTAAGGCCTGGAATGATTTCTCGAAACTGGGATATTGAATCTCATTGATTTGGGCTACATTAAAGTCGCGAAGATCAGATGGTTCTGGCACAGCACGAACATAATTCACCTGATTTGGAATATGCTGGTCGACAATAAATCGATTGGAAACCAGGATCTTCGATTTTTCCGGGCTGGTTTGATTTTCTGAATCACTTGATACGTGTTCCCAAAGCGGAGGGGCTTTAATGGGGGGCGCCATTAACCATTCGGTGCGTAAAGGAACGCGATCAAAATAGATACTGAATGTAAAGGGATCTGTGGTTGTGACCGAGTGGACAAAGCTATCAAAGCGTTCGTCGTATTCGCTGTTTCCCGGTGTGATCTTCTTTCGGAGAAATTCAGTGATATCAGCAGCCATTAAGACCGGATGCGATTCCCAGGTCGCGTAAGATTGCCTCAGTATAAAATCGGCACGACGTCCCAAGTCGGTCGGTTCCCATTGCTCAAAGAAGCGGCTTTGATATTGTGGTGTCTGGTTGACGCGGCTGACTTCGAACAAAGGGATTTGCGTTAATTTTCGATGACGGCGGGTCGAATTTCGATCCAGAAAATAAGGACTAGGGTCCAAAGCCGTTTCCATGACGCCTACATTAATCACAGGATATCGATTATGATATCGCAGCATGGATTCACGAAGTCTGGGATTGATCGGCCAGACTGTTGAAGCCTCCATGACCGAATGAATGGCTTGCTGGTACTGGTTCTTTTTTGCTTCCTGTTCGGCTTTGTCAAGTATTGCATTGGATTGACTCAGGAAATATTCTTTCCATTTGGCAACGATTTGTTGTCTGGGATACATGCTCCCCAGCCGCTTCATATAGAAGTGAGCCTTTCGAAAATAGGATTCTTTTACGGATTGGGTGATCATGGTTTCGATCACTTCGCCGGCGAGTTGACTTAATCCTGGATATTTCGGTGATCGACTATGCAGATCTTCAATGAATGCCAGGGCGTTTACATATTGTGCGGATTTTTGTTTGTCCTTTGCTTCCAGAAACAGTATCTGTTGCTGTCGCTGATCAAATCCCGGCCAGTCACGATGTTTGCGATCGAGAACCAGCAGCATTTCAAAAGCCGTCCGTAATTGATTGGTTTTCAATAATTCATCGATGCGTTTTAGAATCTGGTCTTCGTGATGAATGACTTGTTTGATGCTTTTTCTCTGGATTGTATACTCAGGGTTTTCTTTTTCATTAACGAGCGTCAAATGCACAAAATTCATCGCCATTCGCATTTGTCGTTGCTCGTCGATTTCTTCTTTGCTTCTCGGTTTAGGCCAGTTGTAGCTCTCTTTGAGCGCGGCATCGAGTTGCTTCAGCGTATCAGGCCGCGGATAGATTGGTTCCACAATCAACACGTAGTCGTTTTCCATAACGATCCAGTCGACGGGTGGTTTTTTAAGAAGTTCCTCTACCGAAGGGATCGGCATTTCTTCAATTTTGGATAAACTTGGTTCTTCATCCTCTTCTTCTGTTGTTTCTACTGTCGGAGTATCTTTTGGGGAAGAGGCTGGTTTTGCCGAATCTTGGGCGGGCTTGGTATCTTTTTGCGCGGAAACCGTTGTCAGTCCGGATACAAAGAGAATCAGAGCCAGCCAACTGAGAAAGACGAATTGTTTTCTGATCGGATTTATCATAGTGCAGCTTGTCCTTTCTGCTGCAGAACCTGATCAATTCGATACAGGCTTCCATCCACCGTCGGAACCAATTGTAATTTTTCCAGATTTACAATGGAGCCCCTGGCTGGCAGGGGAACCTTGATCTCGGTTTGGACTGCACCCGATTTCTTGTCGACTGATAGTACGGTGCCGTTCCGGAGCGAGAGTAACAGTTGTGTTTCATAAATTGAAGGTGGACCCGCCAGAGAGGAGTCAGGCAATTTTAAATCCCAGAGTTTCTTCAAACCTTGAGTGAGATTGAAACAGCTTAAGTTCTGCTTTGTTTCCACAAACAGCAGCCCATCCGATATCCAGAGATCATTGGTTGCCGGAGACGGTAGTTGGTGCTTTCCTTTCTGCAGTGCCGTTTTGGAATCGAGTAGTTGAATTTGCCCTGAGGAATCGGCGATTGCCAGTGTGTCCTTGCCGATACCTGCTTTAAAGTCGATGGGCTGTTTATTGTCCGTCTTCGATAACACGGCAAGGTGGCGTACCGGAGTCGTTCGATATTGCAGTGCGATGATCTGGCCGTCGGTTGTGAGCGCGATGCATTGATCTTTCGCAGTGGGTATCACCTGTTTCCACTTCACGTCAGCATCGGCTTGATTCGGCAGGACAAACTCCTGAACCGTGTCGAGCCCGCGGCCTTTGCGAAATACTGCGATTTTCTTTTGAAAGGGGATTGCAATTCCATCGCCGAGCAAAATCGGCATTGCGTCCAGTGGGGCTTTCAAATCGATTGTTTGTTCCAGTTGCCCGAATTGATTGAGTATCCAGAGCGTCGGCTCCGGCGAGCCGCAGTAGACGGCGATTTTCCCATCAGAGAGTTGTGTTGTTTTCAGCGATTCAGTCAGACCATCAGGAAGCTTAAGCTGGGTGATGGTTCTCTGTTTGAAATTCGATGAGTCCGGATCAAAGTCATTACTTCGGAGCCGAAACACATCTCCCTCCGAGGTGATACAGATGAGCCCGTTTTCACCAAAGGAGTAAGTAGCCAGAATGTCGGTGCCTAAGATTGATTTCCAGGAACTGCTCATTTCATCCCGATTGGCAATCGTAAATATGACCGAGTTGGAAGAAAGCAGACGCCGGGCCAGATATAGATTATTGCCAATTAATTGCATAGGTTGTGCCCCTAGTCCGTGTGCAATGATTTTCTTATCCAGTTTGATTCCTGAATTCAGTAGCGTAAATTTTCGTAGAGCGGAACTGCTCATCCAGAGTTGGCCTCCCGTGCCGGCAGAAAGGTAGATCTGGCATGAGAGTGGAGCCTGTAACTGATAAGACGATATTTCGGTCAGTTTTCGTTTGCCTTCTTCATCGGTGACGGTAAACGCGGTGATGCGTTCGGGAACTGTGGGGAAGAATAACTGTTTGCCTCGCAGAACCGGCATGCTTTGCACGTGTCCTTTGATACGGTATTGTTCCAATTCATTGAGTGAACTGTCTTTTCCGTCTCCATCCAGAACGTGTAGCAGGGCAGAGTCGGCACGGTCGTTCTCACAAACCAGCAGTAATTTACCCATGGAGATAATCGGGATTTTGATCGTTCCCGGACGATGACCGAGGGCAGAGACTTGTTGACACTCGAAAGGCCGTAAGGAAACAAGATAAACCACCCCTTCATAGCCGGCGACTGCAATGGCTTGTTCTCCGTAGACCAGGCCCGGCGCACCGACCAGTGGTTGGGCAAATTTGAGCTGCGCTATGATATTCCCACTGAGTAAGTCGATGCTTAACAAATGACCCGAACTACAGGAAACGACAATCAGCCCCTGGTGAATCAATGGCTTGCCGGTAGGGCGGGCGGGGAGCGTTTGACGCCAGATGAGTTTACCACTTTTCTGGGCGACGCATAAGAGTTCCTGATGCCTGGTATCAAACAGTAGCAAGTCTGGTTCTTTGCCTGTGAAAGTGAGAGGAGCAAACGGAGCATCCAGGCCGACGGGGCGTCTCCAGATCGGGTCGCCAGTAATCGAATCAATCCCGAAACAACTGCCATTGGCCAAAGCAAATACATAACGACCATCAGAAATGGCGTTCGATCGGGACCGTGTATGAAGTGCCAATGTGACCGATTGAGGAAATGTTTCGGGGTATTCCTCGGTCTTCGCGACGACAGGCTTGTTACTTGATTGGATCAGCCCTTTTTCGACTTCCAAGATTTGAGTCAGCACCGCCGACATTTTGCGATCATTTTTATAATACGGATAGCGATCCAGCAGATGGCGTCTGCGCTCAAGCGCCTGCAGTGTCTTTTTTTGTTTGATCGATTCTTGAATTTCGACTACCGCAACGTCAAAGACTTCTTTTCTTAGAATTTCCGCTTCGGCTTTATCATAGCCGGCTTTGATTTTGGCTAATGCGTCTGTGGGAGGAGCATCCTGCGGGCTATAGCGGGTTAGAATGCTTTCGGCATTTTTTGAAACCGTTAATAACTCTCGTTCTTTGGTGCGTCCTGCTGTTTCTACTGCGCCCAGCGCGATCTTCTGGCCATAATCAACGAGTGTGGGATACAATTCCTTAAAGTTCGGATCATCCCTGTGTTTTTTGATGAACTTGTTGGTCGCTTTCAGCCCCGCGTTCCAGGTGGGGGTCGAGCCGGAAATTTCTTTCTCAACAAACGATTTACTGAGCAAGATACGTGCTTCGTCGGCGTAATCACTTTTGCTATAATTTTCCAGGAAATGTTCGAAGAGTTGAATTGCCTGCGAATATTTTCCGGAATCCATTTCCTGGACTGCAGCATCGTAATGACGTTTTGCAGTATCGCGACCAATGATGAACCAGAATGTGAGTGCTGCCAACGCCAGGAGAATACTGCCACCAGTTAAAGAGAGAACCATCGGAGATCGCGCGATTTGACGTTCACCCGGACGCACTGCATTTCGAGTAGAGCGATGTCGAATGCGGTCTTTTAATGAGCGTTCGTGATTTTCTTCCCTTTCCGCAGTGGTAGCAGTATCATCAGAGATCTGGTTGCTGGAGCGAGAGATAAATGTTTTGGCAGCAGCTTCATCAGGCTCCAAATCTTCAAGTAGCTCAGCAGCAGAAGACAAGTCAAGATTATCAGCAGGGACCAGTTCGTCTTCAGGGTTTGAGTCCTTTTTCTCTTTTTTGTTTTTTCCGGATTTTGAGCGGGCTGCACTATTCTCTTGCGGGGATTTTGCGGATGCATTCGCTTCGAGTTCAAGATAACTATGTTTCGTCGGTTTCAAGTCGTACAACGAACCTTCGTTTTCTCCGGAGACATCAGGCTGTGGGATGTCGTTGTCTAATACATCGGATTCCTCGATGATTTCGGATTCATCGATGAATTCGATTTCATCCACAAATCGAATGTCTGCTTCTCCAATCCGTATTAAGTCACCATCCTGTAGTTGTGACCGTCCGGAGATGATTCCATTAATTTCGATTCCATCGCTGGTTGCGGCAACGGCTTCATAGTAGTTTTTATTCCAACTGATACGGCATTGCATTGCAGCAACACCATCGTTTTCAATCTGTAAATCATTGGACGCATGACTGCCGACCGAAATAGGCTGTTGTTTGGATAACTCAATCTCTTGAGTCTTTCCGGATAAAAATGAAATATCTAAACTGGCCATCTCAATCACTTATCTTTACAGAATCTCAGGAACAGCAGGATTTAAAAAACTGTTTATTGATTACGAGTCAGTCCTCAGGACCGCGATAGGATGCGAGCCTGATTTTCTGCATACCGACTTCATTAGCTGCGTCTACAACAGCGACGACCGTTTCATGTCTGGCTGCTTTATGTGCACTGAGCACTAATTCCGATTTGGGTTTTCCGTCCTGATTGCGACGATCTAGAATCGCCTGCACGATATCAGCAGGGTTTGAGAGCTTGGTGTCGTCAACATAGATTCCATTATTGTTATCGATTTCAACGATAATGGACTCTTCGCGAAAATCATCCAGTGTTTGCAGTGACTGCGAAACACCGTCTTCGTCAGGATTGGGCGGCGGGACCTCAATACTTTTTTGCAAGCTGAATGATGCGGTAATCATGAAAAAAATCAGCAACAGAAATGTGACATCCACCATTGGGGTCAGATCCATTTCTTCAAAATCCGATTCCGCAGAACGGATCGAAAATCCGTCGTCGTCGTCATCATCGTCGTCGTTGTCGCCCTCATCTAAAAAAGCAACTGCGGATGACGCGGCAGCTCGTTTCGTCACTTGTGTATTTGTCACAACGTTTTCAACCGGCGGTTCCTCTTCATCCACCAGAGGTACCTCCACAGGTTTCGGTGGAACACGTTGTGTGACTGGTTGTGTGACTGGCGGTGCTGCTGGCGGTGCTGCTGGTTTCTCAGGAGGCAGCTCGGCCTTTTGTGGAGCTTCCTGTTTCTCGGGTGTCAAAATCTCGTCTTCGGTCTGATCATTCACAGAAGGAGGAACGACCTCTTCAATTGCAGGACCCTGTTCCCAATCGCCTTCCAGAAGTTCATCCCAGCTTTCCCCGAGGGGGCCGAAATCGTCCAGGTCATCCAGCAGTTGATTTTGTTCATCCGGGTCAGCGGCCGTAGGCAGTTCAGTCTCTTGCGCGGTTGTTTCGGGGCGGCGGGCTTCACTTTCGAACGGGATTAATATCCGACTGTGGCACGAAGGGCAGGAAACGAATTTTCCTGCTCTTTTGCTGATGATGCTTAATCGTTGGCCACATTTTTGACAATAAAACTTGATAGGCATAGTTGTATCAGTATCTCGTTTACTAATTCAAGCCGTTTAATTGAGATTCGAGAAATGACGACAGTCAAAACTCAGTTGTTCTTTTTCTCTTCTATCCCGATATAAAACTTCACTCCATCGACTTCTGTGACAGCACGTGTCACCTCCTGGACAAATCCATGTGGCACGCCACGATCTGCTTTAATAATGACATCCAAAACTCCGTTTTGAACCCGCTCACGAACGCGCGCGGTCAGCTCTTCCATTGTAATTTCTGTCGTGCCACCTGACTCTTTCAATTCAATCACACTCTTTCCGTTCAGGCCATTACCATCATTATGAACCAGCACCATGGTTGCGCCCCGTGTATCTACGCCGACTCCATATCGTGCGACCGGGACGTCGGAATCCTGTGTCGCCTGCATTGTCGAAGTGACCATGAAGAAGATGAGTAAAAGAAACGTTACATCAATCATGGGGGTGATATCCAGATCATCCCCACTCCCACCTGCTGCAGGTCGTTTCTTCCAGACATCGTCGTCTGAATTCAAAAATGGTTTTTTCTTAGCCATGTTCGATCTATCCTAAAGAATCATGACTTGCGTGATGTTTCAAGAATATCCAGAAACTCACCTGTATGTTCCTGCACAGAATCTTGTAGCTTCCCAATCCGAACATGAATCAAGGCTCCCGCCATCACCAGGGGGATCGCAACCGCCAGGCCAGCGGCTGTGGTAAAGAGGGCAAAACTGATTTCGCCGGCTAATTGACTGGGGTCTCCTCCCGATTCCTGCATGTTTCCAATTTTATCAAAGGCATTGATCATACCGATGACGGTTCCCAACAATCCCAGCATGGGCGCACTTTTGACAATGGTGCTGATCCAGGACACACGGTATTCAAGTTCAGACAGAATATCTCGCTCGAATTTCTCTGCGAGCATTTGTCTGAGTTTTTTCGCGGGCCGTTCCATATTCGCCATCGCGACCAAGATCAATTGGGGAACTGCTTTACTCCAGTAAGGGGGAGAGTCGCAGAGATTGATTACGGATTCATAATTCTTTTTTTCAATATCTTCGTGAATCTGGTCCAGAAAATCATTGGCCGCGTTTTGTGTGAGGAACCGCTTTTGCGAAATTTGTCTGACCAGCAGGATCACACAGAAGACTCCGTATAAGGCGATCAATCCCAAGGATATATAAATGGCGATGCCGGCAACATTTAAGATTGGAGCGAGTGAATAATTCATAGATGCCTGCTTTAGTGTCCTTAATGGAAATACGTCTGACGGGTCACATCGAAAGAATATTCAGACCGATTACTCCGGACTGTAAAATAAGTACGACGGATTTCGTCAAAATTCTTGTTTCGATATTGTTTTTCTAGCGTAAGCAGCATGTTTTCTGTTTCTTTTGGATAAAAGTGAAACAGGATAGCCCCCCGAACGTCATGGCCTGCTTTTTTAAACAGATTGAGGTCGCTGGACTTACGTTGCCCTCCTTGCCAGGTCATGTAGAGCCGTTTTTCATTTGCCCCTGATGATTCGGTTCTGGTGACTGGTTTATCGGAAGAGACATTAGCCAGATAAATCATCTTGCCATTTTTCAGTAAGGCACCCAGTTCGATTTTGAAAAAGTCCAGTTGTTTCGCATAATCGACGAGTGAGCCTTGATCAGAAAACTTAATAAACCAGCGTTGCTCACGGGGGAGCCCTTTCTTACCAGGCCCGAAACCCAAGGCACGTTTACCGGTACCGGCTGCACTTCCGACTTTACCCGAGTTGGTCAGGTCGGTTTGCATTTGCTGCTGGACCTGCTGAGTTGCTTTGTCAGAAAGCTCCACAACACTATCGAGCATTTCCTCTACCTGGTTTTCTTCTTCGGGGGTGTCTACCTGCGCCGGATCATCAATTGGGTCTTCCGGAGCTTCCACGAGTAACGATTCATCGGGAGCGCCATCTTCTGCCCCGCCGGCCAAATCAATCATTTCCAACGCGACTTCATTTTCGGTTTGAGGCAGCCGATTTGTGGCCCAGACGATCGAGAGCCATAATACTGCGATGATCAATGCCAGCACGATCGCGATCAACGAAGAACTGACCTGGTCAAATTGCGTCACGCGCATGACCGGTGATTTCCGATGATCGTTTTGTGATGTCGTCTGGGACATTGGAAATGACTATCCTGTTGTGGTTGATTTGGTCATGAATTATTTCACCTTCGATTGGGGAAATTGATTCAAAACTTCATAAAGATCAAATTTTTCATCGAAAGGTTTGACGCTGTTGTACCACTTTTGCCAGCGTTTTGAGGCTTCGTCTGACCACTGATCTACGATTTTGATACGCGCTTTTTCATCCAAATCATCAGCCACATCCGCCAGAGGATCTTCCGGCATTCCCAGGCCACGTATTTTTCGACTGAGAGTACATAAACCATTTCGGGCTTCGATTCGGACACCTAAATCAGGATCTTTTAAAGCCCGAATCAGATAAGGGGCGATCCGAAAGTCATTCGTCCGCGACAGTGCCCAGATTGCGGTGCGGCGCACATCCGGTGCTTTGACTTCGATGAGTTTTAAGACCCGTTCCTTCTGCTGAATGAGTTGTTCTCGATCTCCCAGAGTAATCGTCTCGACAAGAGTTTCCTGAGTTGCTTCCATGTCGGCGTTTGTCGGGTCTTCCAGTTGCGCCAATAACTCGCTCAGATCGCCGGTGAGTTTTTTGTTTTCGATTTTTCCGTTTCGCATCTGGACGTCTGCCAGGTTTTTGGGGAGACCTCTGCCACCTGCCAGCAGCCCGGAGCTGACAGGTTCCGGTTTGTACTTGCGTCCGAGTGTTTTGACAGTTGCTTTTGAGAGAAAGATGATCGCCAGGCAAGTAGAAGCGTCTATGTCTCCGAGACCTTTCCAGCTTCCATCTGGCAGTTGAGTCGTTAGAAGCTGTCGGGCACCGTCTGCATACCAGTCATGTGGCCCCAGTTTTTTGATGTCGGCGATCGCTGCGATTCTTTCAATTCCATATAAATAATAGTTAGGCCAACCAGTGGGATTGCGGACATTATAGTTTTTAACGATCCAGGAAAGGCCTTTTGTTTTACCCGTTTGCAGCGCATCGTTGCTGATTGTCGGCTTTCCGTATTTGTTGGTGTCGTCCTCCTCTTTGTCCTTTTCGGTCAACTCGACTTTGTCCAGAAAACCGAAGCGTTTTTTCATTTTTTTATCTCGTTTTTTCTCCGGCGTTTTACGCAATTGCCCATTCGGATAAAGCTGCATCGAGATGATATACATGCTGCCTGTGCCGGCGACTCCCATGCTGTGTTTGGGGCTGCCATCGAATTGGGGATTGGGGTGGTAGCTAAAAGCACCACTGCGAAGTTGGGTTGCCAAATGCCAGCGTGCCGCTTTATCCCAGACCGCTGTCGGAACGACCACCCCGGCGCGCTCGGCTGCCCATAAGCCTAAAATTGCATATTGAGTAATACTGGTGTCGCCGTTATTCGGACCCTCCTGCGGGTAAAACCAACTTCCCTTCGGATCTTGCGTTCGGATGAGAAAATCGGTTGTCGTGCGAATTTCCTCATAGTATCTCTCCGGGCTCACGGCTTCGAGGACCATTAATTGGACACCAGCGCAATAGTTGTAATCGGAGCCCGGCCTGTAGAACATTTCGCCTTTGTCATTCTTCCGTTTATGGTCACTCAGAATGTTTTCCAGACAGATTTGAATGAAAGACGACTCGGGTGATTCTCCTGATTTAATCAAAGTATAGGCGACAAAGGCGTTCATGCCTGTGCGACCATAATTTTTCTTTTTTTTCAAGAAAGCCACGCCGCGTTTGATAGCTGCGTCAATTTCTGCTTTGGGGGGTTGTGAATAGGCGCTGATTTGAAAAAAACTGAAAACAACCATTCCCCAGAGACACGCTCTGCCAGATGGAAGTGCGTGTCGGCAAGTCGAAATCCAGGTTTGAGCAGCGCAATAAATATTCATATTGATGCGATAGCAATCTGAGATGAGAGAATATTGCTGAAAGGATATTGAAGTTATGACTTCACCGCATTACTCCAGTCTAAATTCAGGAGTGAAGCAGTGTCAATCAATATGCCACAAATCTTGACAGTAATCGCATTTACGTTTCAGGGTTTCCGAGCCAGATCACAGGTACAAACGCTTTGATGGCACCGCGGGCACCCTTGAACATACTTTTGGGTGACGGCCTGCTCCAGGTCGATTCCAGCCACATTGGCCATTGTAGCCAACCAGGCGAGAACATCTGCAAATTCTTCCGCCAGATTTTCCGGATCATTATTTTCTCTGAGTGCAGATGCTAATTCTCCTACTTCTTCCATAAACCACATGAAAGTGCCTTCAATGCCCCGGGATTGATCTTTTTCGAAGAACATTGTGTGGATGACAGATTGGAATTGTGAAAGGGTTAGTCCGTTAATGTCCTGTGGTCCGCTATTTGATTCAGAGGAAGATGCATCAGGTGGTTGATTCGTCACTGGGTTCCCTTATCGGAAATGAAATTGACAATGCTGGTTGATCAGAGAGCAGAATGAAGACCGTACTTAAAGTTTCTTTATTAAATTAAGTGCTTGAACGTGATCTGGGTTCTGCTGTAACAAGAGATCCAGTTCCGTACGGGCCTCTTGTGTTTTTCCTGAGTTTAGTAATGTTTCTGCCAGTAAGAAACGCAGGTCTTGATTTTTTTCATCCAGATGTAAGACCATTTTCAACTCGCGGACCGCTATTTTTGTCTGGTTCAGTTTCAATGCTGTTTCGGCAAGTTGTCGATGTGTTTCCGGATCGAGGACATTAATCTGCAAGGCTGCCTGTCCCCACTGCAACGCCTGCTGATACTTTTTCTGATCCAGGGACAGCTTCATTAACAATTTCATGCTGTTTTCGTTGGCGGGGTCCAGATGAACCAGCTTGATCAGGGTCTCTTCCAGGTGTTGAGAATCATCGAGATTTTGATAGATGATCGCGAGTCCTTTGAGCCACTTGGTCTGATAAGGATATTTTAAATGCCCCGCTTCATAAAGCTTGAGGGCCTGTTCGAACTTGTCTTGATAAATCAAAATATCGCCGGTCAATTCCAGCACTTCAATGTCAGGGGCATTTAAGTCAAGCGCTGGCTGGAGAACAGTCAGAGCGGCGTCCCGGTCTTCCGAAAGCAATTCGAGTCGGGCGATGGTAAGCGCTGCCTGCGCCTGTTTGGGGTCTTTGTTTAACACCGCGAGAGCAATTTCACGTGCTTCCTGTTTTTTTCGGAATTGCAACAGACGGGACGCATACTGTCCGGCGACGTTCAGGTCTTCTGTATTCTCTTCATATTTCTTTTGCAACTCACTGAAGCTGAGAGGGGACTCGACTTGATAACCCTTCAATGTCTCCGCAATCTTTTTGAGATAAGCGTGATACCGTTTTTCAAATTCTGGTTGGCTGATTTTAAAACATTCCAGGATGGCAGCTTCAGTTGATAACTGTTTCTGATAAGCGGCGAGTAACCTTTTTAAAGCATCTTCCCCGAATTCCTCGACCATGAAGTCGGCACAAAGCAGACTTTGACAATAGGCAAAGTTCCAGTTATCGGAAGACTTGGGACGAACGAATACGCTATCCAGTTCATCGAGTGAGTAAATCTCTCCCTTGGGAACGCGTTCCGCCAGCAGTTGATTGAATTTCTGAGGACGCGCATGACCTTCGCTTCTGACTGCCAGCGCTTCAGTGAACCAATGCGGGATTTTATATTTGGTTTGTTGAAGCGTAAAAACATGCACGAGTTCGTGCTTTAACACAATCGCCCAATTGAATGGTTCTTCCATCGCTGTCGGAGAGGTCAACGCAACGACGGCTCCCGTGGAAGCACCGAATGTCTGGATCCAGGGGAGGCCAATCATGCGGGCGCTGAACCACTGGTGGGCCGCCAGTCCTTTGGCATTGTGATAGATTTCAAACTGAGTTTTGCCCGGCGGTTCATATCCAAATTGTTTTACCAGTTCGGGATAAATCTCTTCCAGGTAATCGGACATATAGCGGCCGAGAATATAGTCGGCTTTGGAATCGTAGCGGATGACAAAATGTTCTGTCACAATCGCACCGTAGGATTCGAGCACGCCTAAAACTTTCCGCATATTACTGACACGAACGTGATACGGGTCTGATTTGAATGCTTCATCAAGTGTCTGCTGCGCCAGATCTGTTTTTCCCATTTGCATATACAGCATACCCAGGGAGACTTTGGGGCCGGAGAGTTGAGGCATCATTTCTTTTGTTTTTAAATAGGCAAATTCAGCAAAGGTAAATTGCCGTTTCATCTCTAAAAGATGTCCCAGCTCATACAGAAAATATCCCGGCTTCGGGTTTTGTTGAAGTAAACCTGTTGTGAGTTTTGTGAAGCGGGAAGAGGGAGTATTCACCGTTTTTGTTTGATCGGGATTTTCTGAAGTATTAAAAATTAAATTCAAAGTTACAGGATCGGGTACTCCATCTATCAGCAGGTAACAGGCGGCCTGCCTGGCGAGGACAGACTGATCTCTGGCATTGATAGATGCTGCCAAATTTGCAGATTTCAGTGCTTTGTCATACTGTCCGTTAATCAAGTGCAGGTCACATCGCAATAGCAAGGCTTCGATCAAATGCGGATTGATTGCCAACGCGCGCTCAATTAATGCGGTGCTGGTATCGTATTCGCGTACTTCGATCGCAGAACGTGCCAAGGCAGCATACACCGTCGCGGCTTGGGAATTCGTATTAAGGGCAGAACGAAATTCACTAGCGGCTTGAGGTCGATTGTATTTTTCCTGCAGAATCGAGCCACTCAAATACGAGGCTTCCCAGGCAAGGGGGTCTGCCTTTAATACATCGGGGCAGACAGTGTTGATGACAAAATTGAAAATTTGCGAAACACTATTCCAGCGCGCATATTGTGTGGCACCTTCTGCAATGGCCAACAACGTGTCCGCATCTTCCGGTTGTGCACGATTATAAAAGCGGACAAACCAGCGGTAGGCTTCGTTGGCCTCATCGATTTTTCCAGATGCGGTCAGAAGATGTGCCTGAATCAAATGGGCCAGAGGTTCGTCCGGATTCAATACCAGCGCACGTGTGACATAGGTACCAGCGTTTTGATAATCGCCCGTTTCAAAATACAGCCTGGCTGCGATTGCGTACAGATCTGCGCGATCGGGGTATTCTTTCAGAGCCGATGTCAGTCGGTTTATAGCCTGTTTGTTTTTTCCTGTTAATGAATCAATGCGAACGCGTCCACGGAGAATCTGTGAACGAGCATCGGCGTTTTTATCAGCAGCGTCTGCGAGTTGTTTTTCTGCCTGATCATACACCTCAACGGCTTCTGCGTACCGACCATGTTGTTTGTGTTCGTGTGCGGTTATTAACAACTGGTCGATTGTATGTGTTGGTTTCTTTTCTGTTGCGCTGAGCCCGTTGAGGCCGGTTTGCAGCAGCAAAAACAGAGTAAGTAAGCGAAGCCAGTTTCGATGATTTATATAAAGGCAGTCAGGCATGCTGTTGATCCGAATCAATTGGAACAGGGGCGCCCTCTCAGACTCTGCTAGAGAAAGGAAGGGCGTGGCGATTTTTTCTCTTCTGTAGGGGAGATATTTCCCGCGGGAATCAGGTTGTCCTCTTCAACGGGCATTGATACTGATTCGTCCAGTGACTCCGGGGCGATATCGGTTGTATATTCTCGATTAATGCTCGTGCCTTTGATGGGGAGGCCAAATCCCAGAATCAGTTCCCGTTGAATTTTCTCGTTTACTTTTGACAGCAGAAATAGTTCTTCACTTTTGGAATAAGCAATCAGGTTGCCGTTCCAATAGGCGAGCCGATTGTTGGCGGTGCTCGGGATTCGGGACTGTTTGGTCAGAATTCCTACCAGATTCAACGGATCAGTCGCAGAGAGAATTGTCAGTTCCTCGGCCATCGGCGCGTCGCGTAAATTTCGCAATTCCTGAATCGTATTCGACATGGCAAATTGTTCGCCTGCGACGCCTGATACAAAACGTCCTCCACGAATTTCGCCTCGGGCTTCCAGCCTGCGATAAATCTGCAGTAATTCGAACCAGCGCGGGGCGCCAGATTCCTTCGAGAGCAGATCGCGAAAGACAACACCCCAGCGTCTCAGTAATTGCCAGGCCCATTGCTCGATGTATTCATAGTATTGCAGGCTTTGTTCCTCAATGTCGTCTTTGTTCTCACGCCGCCAGATTGACCAGCGTCCCGTATTATTGGGCGTGCTGCGTTTGCGAACGAGACCGATTCTTGACTTGCGAGAGGAGCGACGGCTTTTGGTGGAACGGTCTTCGGTAAATTGCCGCATGCCTGAGAAACTGTCTGAAGTCAACAGCCCGCGGGAAATCAGTTCGCCTAAAGAATCCGCAACTTGAGACGGCAGCGACTCAGTGGCTGTCATTAAATCAGTCGCAAACAGGGCGCCCTGTTCCGTCAAGAGTTCTTGGATTTCCAGAGCGGGACTACTGAGATCGTTTTGATCCTCAGTGTTCTGATTAAGTTTGGGTACGCGATTAAAATGAGTGAGCCACGGGATGTCTTCCCGTAAAAAGAAGGAGACAGGCGCATTGCGTGTAATCCCTGTCATCGGTTTGCCCTGGTCGGCTGTTCGCTTGGGAGGGTAAAGTCGTCCCCAGCCAATTTCGCCTGTGAAACAAAGCTCGTCGAGATCTTTACTTTGATAGTTTGACACACGGGCAGGCAGAATGTCCCGCTCCCAGCAGATCGCCGGAATATCGATTCCCTGCAACATGGAGAGCACTTCAAACAGGCCATTCGTTCCGGAACGTTTTTCTGTGCCGGCCAATCCATGCTGTTGAGTTAGAAATTGGATGAACACACTGGTGTCAACCGGCTGAACCTGGGCGCGGAGTCCTTGCAATGTCAGCCGATGAATGCGCGCCAGCAAACGGCGGTGGCACCATTCTTTGGGGGGCGCTGCAGTCGTCGTCGCATCTGGATCATCGGTCGATTCATTGTCTGGGGTTGAGTCGTCTGGGGTTGAGTCATTTTCAGGACTTTGATTCCAGTTCGGGTCTTTGATACGGAAATAACCCTGCATGGCGATGCCTTCGCCTTCCAGCGCCAGCAACGACGCTTCGGCTTGTGAAGCAGTCAAACCGGACTGATTTGCCAATTCAGCGACGGTTAAAGGTCCGCAGGTATCCAGCAGTCCGCGAATGATGGCCGTGCGGGCTTCTGTCGACTCCCATGTCTGGCGTACGCCGACGGGGACGTTGACAGGGGGATGATGCTGGCTTTCCGGAAAGGCGGCCAGCGCCGCTGGTAGTCGTTCGGTGGCGACCCAGCTTTGATGGCAGTTGTTTCCTGGACTCAGATCCGATCTTTGTAAGGTCGTCGCGCGGCCCGTTGACTCCAGTTCCCGAAACCAGTCAGCCCAGTCTGGTCGTTCAATTAGAGGAAGGTGGATGCGGCCCAGTAGCAGATCATGGAACTCGTCGGCATTGCGCACGAGTGGTTGCGCTTCCTGACAGACCTGCGCGATGGCTTCTGGTGAGAGACGTCCCAGATCTTCCACACTTTCAGCGGATATTGTGTGTCTGGTGGCAACTGCACGAGCGCGACGTTCCTGCGCTTCGCCTCCATCAAGAAACGTATACGGGCTGGAATTTAATAACTCGTAACAAAAGGGCGAAGGTTCTCTGGTATCGCGGGGGATCAGTTTGATTGTCCCCTGTTCGATTTGCAGCAGGACGTTTTTGAAGCCTTCAATATCGAGTTGTTCATTCAGGCAGTCATGCAGAGTCTGGTCCACCAGAATATGGTCGGGACGCACAATTTCACCGATTTCATTTTCAGGACAGCCGGTCAACCGAGGAAAGACGGCTGTCAGCAGATCCTCCGCACGAAACCGCTGTAGCGGTGGCGGCACTTTTTTCCCATTCTGCATCCGTGAAACCAGAAGCGCGCGGGTCACGTTCCACCGCCATCGTACATGAAACATGGGATGATCGAGGATCGCCTGCTCGGCGAGTTGTTGAACGTTTCTGGTATTCAACATTGAAAACAGGCTCTCCAGTGGAAAGCTGTGTTGTGGCCCCAGTGAGAGGATGATGCCGTTGTCGTCAGCGGTTGCCTGCAGTTCAAAATTATAGGAACGGCAGAATCGCTTACGCATTGTATAGCCCCAGGCGCGATTGATATCGCCACCAAAGGGGGCATGGATGACCAGTTGCATTCCCCCCGATTCGTCAAAGAAGCGTTCAAAAATAATCCGTTGTTGAGTCGGGATTAGTCCCAAGGCTGCTTTTTGCGCTTGTACGTATTCGACGATCTGTTTGCTGCCCCATTCGTCTGCGTTCGTTTCACGCACCAGCCATTCGATGGCTTGTGTGGGGTTTTCGATTTGCTGTTCCAGTTCTTCGCGAAGGTGCGAGATTTCCGTGGAAAGTTCAAATGAGCGTCCCGGCGCTTCGCCAAACCAGAAGGGGATGGAAGGGGGCGCGCCGTGGGCATCAACGACGGTGACATCTCCTCCCCGCACATAACGAATTTGCCAGGAGGTATTGCCTAACAGGAAAATATCTCCGGCCATACTTTCAACGGCAAAGTCTTCGTCCACTGAGCCGACTACCGTCTTGTCATCTTCAGTGACCACGCGATAAGAGGCCACTTCGGGAATGGCTCCCCCGTTCATGGTTGAGACCAACCGAGCATTTTTTCTGCTGCGGACGCGGTTTTGTACCTGATCGTGATGCAGATAGACTCGACTACGGCCAGAAGTGCTGCTGATGCCTTCACTCAGAAATTGAATCGTGCTTTCAAAGTCTGCTCGTTTCAGATTCCGATACGAGTAAGCCTGGGTGATCGTTGCGAATAATTCATCCGTGTTCCATTCCTGGCAGGCGACTTCGGCAGTGATTTGCTGCGCGAGAATATCAATGGGGGCTTCCGGCATACGCACCGTATCCAGAATTCCCTGTTTGATCGAGCGCACCAGAGCCATGCTTTCCAATAACTCATCACGCGAGAGGGCGAAGATTCGCCCCTTGGGAATCAGACCGAGTGAATGTCCTGACCGTCCGATTCGTTGCAGAAACGTTGCGATGCCACGCGGTGAGCCGATCTGAACAACCAGGTCGATATATCCAACGTCAATTCCCAATTCCAAGGAAGCAGTCGCAATGACGGCTTTCAGCTCACCGCTTTTCAATTTCTGTTCGGTTCGGTGCCTGATTTTTGCGGACAGTGAACCGTGGTGGCTGCCGACGACATCTTCGCCTAAGCGTTCTGTCAACTGATGTGTAATGCGCTCTGCCAGCCGTCGTGTGTTGACAAAAATCAGAGTGCTGTGGTGTGCCTGAATCAATTCAACAATCTGTTCCAGGACTTCGGCCCATTGCTCGTGAGTACAAATTGCGCTCAGTTCTGATGGAGGGACCTGGACCGCTATGTCGAGCGTGCGCGAGTGACCGATATCGACGATCCGGCAGGTTTGTTCGGGATATTCGTTCGGAGTCGCCTCTGGTGCTTCGGCTGTGATTTTAATTTCAGGCCGATTTCCGACCAGATATTGCGCGACGCGTTCCAGTGGTTTTTGTGTGGCAGACAAACCGATGCGCTGCAGGGGATGTTCGACGAGTGCTTCCAGGCGTTCCAATGTCAGCGACCAGTGTGACCCGCGCTTGTCTCGTAATAACGCGTGAATCTCATCGACGATAACCGTCTCGACGGTTTTGAGCGTTTCCCTGCTTTTGGGACCGGTCAGCATCAAATACAACGACTCGGGAGTAGTGACGAGAATATGCGGAGGGCGTCTGACAAGCGCGGCCCGTTTTGAAGAGGGAGTATCGCCTGTTCTCAGACCGACGCGAATGGGAGTGAAGGTGTAGCCTTCTTCTTCCAGGAGCTGTGAGATTTCTTCTAATGGCTCCGTCAGGTTGCGATGCATGTCATTCGAT
>Ga0222668_1000365_pt1 | contig 30185 bp, 26 predicted proteins | sample AntAcemetagen728_FD_179823 | JGI IMG/M metagenome (GOLD analysis project Ga0222668, IMG submission 179823) | Saline water microbial communities from Ace Lake, Antarctica - #728 | ecosystem: Environmental > Aquatic > Non-marine Saline and Alkaline > Saline | place: Antarctica: Ace Lake... | reverse complement strand
CCTTAATAAATTTTCTTAATTTATTATAGGATAATGACTAAACATAAAACAGATGATTATAAAAATTCTGCTGGTAAATATTATTTGAATAATGAAAATGGTGATGGGTATAAGAAAACCTGTAAAATTTTTGATTGTAAAAAATCTACATTACGATATTGGATTTACAAATATAACACAACTAAAAATCTTACAAATCATATCATAATATTGTAAAAATACAAAAATTTAATAAAAATGATTAAAAATTTTTGAATAAAAAAATTGAATAAAAATAAATTATCATTATTAATACATTACATTATATAACCTAATACAATGAATAACGTTATTAAAATTGATAATATTCAAGAATATGATCAACAAATAGTAGGGTCTACTCTTATTCTTACAAAAAAATTACAAGTTTTTATAGAGGACACATTGTTAGTTGAAGATAAAGATAGAAACTATGAAGAAGCATACAATAATATAATTCTAATAGAAAAAATTAATCTTGGTAATATGCCACGTGGACGTCCTATTCATTCTTTTGAAAAATTATCTAATTTAATTACATTAAAATTAGAAGAAATAAATAAATATATACCAAAACTTAATGTATCTAATAAAAAACAATTTGTTGATTTTATATTTGATAAAGGAGACATTAAAATTGAACAAAGAACTATTCTTGAAAAAAATCCCCGTGAATATTATTATACAACAATTAACGGACAAATAAAACCAGAATTAATGCGAATTCAAAATACAGATATTGTTGAAGCATACAAAAGATTTCAAATTACGTTAATTACGGGGTTATGTAGTTTAATCTATCCAAAATATTATACAAGTGATTCTAAGTGTTCTTCCTGTCCAAATTATGGACAACCTATTGCTACGTGTGGATTTTTGGAAAAATACCAACAACCAAGAATGAATTATGAAGGAAATCAGTTTTGTCCATTAGGTATTTGTTATTGTCAAAAGGACATTCAAGATAAAATAATACTCGCAGAAAACACATTACATTTACTAAAACCTAAATAAATTTTAAATAATAAATTAAAATATATAAATATTAAAAAATTGAAATAATTTAAATGTATATTTTAATTTAAAAATATAAATATACATTCAAATATGAACACAAAAGAATTTAAAAAAGGATACTTGGCTAATTTAAAATTAGAAATATTGAATAATAAGAAGAATTTATTAGCAAATAAATTACCACATTCAACTAATCAATATATTCAAAATACTGGAATACAAATCCCAGGCATATCAACTTTTAAAGATGACACGAATATTCAAGCAAAAAGAAACAAAAAATAATATATTAAAATAATATAATTTTATATTTATTAAATATGAAGTAAAAATATAATAAAAAAATAATTTATAAAAAAAAGTTTGATTTTAATAATATTTGAAATATGTTTACAATAAAAGACCAGAAAAGGATAAACCTTTTAGTTTTTATTTTTTCATCGAAAGGTGCGGATTTAAATCTTCAAGGGTATAAATGTCCGAAGGTGTATATTACTTTCATTTACGTAAAAGTTACCCAGCAAATCTGACAATATCGAATTTTTATCATATTCGATTCTACACCCGTTTCTACATAATCTTCGATTATATCGTGTTCACATAGTTTTACTATTTCATTTACTATTTTAGAACTAGATTCTTCCTTATTCAAACTATAATCATTACACACGGTTTCGATTGATTTACAAAAAAAAATTTTATTTTTATTTTTATTTTTATTTTTATTATTTATTACTAACTTATTTTTAGTTTCCATCACTAATTCATATAACATTTTTATCTTTACACCCTTGAAGATTTAAACATATAATCCATAGATTGTATTGGATTTGGTTTCGTCCATTTTAATAAGTTTCTTTACGATATCCGACGTTACCGTATATGGGAATTCTACTTTAAGTGTCATTTCTTGCTCAAATAGCTTGGAATCAGGCTTCATCAATCGATAGAGATTTAGCTTGGTATAAATAATTTCCAAGCTTCTCTTTAGATTTCTAACACCCTTTTCACCTTCGGTATAATTTTCTACAATAAAATCAATGGTATCGTCTGGAATAATAATATCTTCACTCTTGAAATTCACTTGCTCAATAATCTTAGGAATCAAATAATTCTTTGAAATCGTGCGCTTGTCCTTCTTTTCATATCCAGCAGTTTGAATCTTATACATTCTGTCTAATAGAATGGGGTTCACTCGTGATTCATCGTTATAACTAAAGATAAACAAACACTTGCTTAAATCAAAATCAATCTCAGCGAAATACTTGTCATGAAATTGACTATTTTGAGCAGTATCTGTAAGATGTGTTAGAATACCAGCAATTTCCTCTCCTTTGGGTGTATCACTAATTTTATCCAACTCGTCAAAGTAAATCACAGGATTCATCGACTTGGTCTTTAGCAAAATATCGACAATCTTACCCCAAGTGCTACCTTCATATGTATAACCATGTCCCTCTAGAAAGCTACTATCCGTAGCACCACCTAGAGCAATAAACGCAAAATCGCGATTAAGGATTTTACTAATACCCTCCTTTACAAGAGTCGTCTTTCCGGTTCCCATTGGACCTTTGATAGCAATGGCTGTTCCAACCGCATTTGGATTCGCAATCCACTGACCAATCATTTGCATAATCTGAATCTTGGCGTCGTTTAATCCATAGACAGCTTGGTCTAAAATATCCTTTGAATTTGACATGTATTCATGACAAGCATCAATTCCGTGCTCGATAGACAGGGGCAAACTTTTATACCGATTAAATGGAATTTGCATAAAAGTATCAACCCAATTCTTTATCTTATAATATTCGCCGTTTCCGGGGTCCATATGTCTAAGAGACGAAATCTTGTTAAGCGCAATTGACTTGAGATGAATCGGAATATCTGATTCCAAAAGAGTAAGTCTATATGGTTTTTGAACAATATTAATCTTGTTAATTTCTTCAACTTCATTAATTACCTTTTGCTGTTCCTCAATAGATAAGTTATCCTTGAAGAACTTGTAATCATTCATTAGATTCTTCTTGTTAACTAAATTCTTAAACTTCTTAACATTCTTTGTCTTTTGAGACTTTACCTTTTTTTCCTGCTTCTTTTTAATCTTCTTTTCCTTCAACTCAAGATCCTTTAATCCAGCAAGAGCAATCTTGTTCTTTTTGTCCTTTTCTAAAATGCCTTCAAATGTTTTTCTAATTTCATTGATTGTTTCTTGTTGCTTAGCAATATCTTCCACATCTTCTTCGTTTTCATCCGCATTCTCTCCATCCTCGTCCTCGTCCTCGTCATCGTCCTCATCCTCATCCTCGTCCTCATCTTCATCTTCATCTTCATCTTCACCCTCGTAATCGGAATCATCTTCCTCCTCAGAATCATCTTCATTACGCATAGGATCGCCGATAGTAAAGATAATATTGAAACCTTTTTTTCCACGACGACTTATTTGTACGTTCTCTCCTTCTTCATATTCCTCCTCATCACTATCTTCTTCTTCGACTGTTTCGTAATCGTTCTCATCATCGCCTTCATCATCACTCTCAATAACTTCAACTTTGGACTTCTTCTTGGCAGATTTCTTAGACGAATTCTTGGCAGATTTCTTAGTAGGTGCTGTCGTCTTTTCAACGGTTTCATTTTCACCCGCATCCATTCCGTCTTCTTCTTCACTAATTTCCTGAGAAGCCCTTTTTAACTTTTCTCCAACCTTAATATTATTCTTTAAATGTTTAGATGGAAATATCTTTTGTAAAAATTTTCTATATTCGTGAACGTCCATTTCTTCTTCGTCACTATCACTATGGATACTAACATCATCATTGTCATCGTCACTACTGTCACTCTCAGAACTTTTTTTTAAATTTTTGTTTTGAGAACCAGAACGTGTATTATACACCTTCTTAGACTGCTTGGTACTCTTATTGTCCTTGGAAACGGGCATCTTATTAATTGTATATATCTAGTTATATTTAATATTTAACTTCAATTTTTAATTATTGTGTATTTATTTTACGACAAATTAATTAAAAAATTGATGATTTAAATGAAGATATATATTGTATTATATTATAAGGAAGGATGGCGAACCACTTTAAAGAGAATATTCCCAAGAAGAAGAGTTCTAAAATCATAGGTATTCAATTTAGTATATTAAGTCCAGATGAGATTCGCAAAGGCTCCGTTGCTGAAATTACATCAAGAGATACATATATTAATAACAAGCCTGTAATTGGAGGACTATTTGACCCGCGAATGGGTGTATTAGAGCCAGGATTAATTTGTCCAACAGACGGATTAGATTATATGGAAACACCTGGTTATTTTGGACACATCGAACTAGCTAGACCAGTATTTTATATTCAGTATTTAACTACTGTTATAAAAGTTTTGAGATGTGTATGTATTAAGTGTAGCAAGTTAAAGATTAGCAAGGAAACATATAAACAAGCACTTAAGCTATCCGCAGATGAGAGATGGAACTACGTATTCAAGTTGGCAAGTGTCGTAAATCGTTGTGGAGAGGACAGCGAGGATGGATGTGGATGTTTGCAACCAAAAAAAATCAAGAAAGAAGGTTTAGCGACATTATTTGCTGAATGGGATAACGTAGATGGACTAACAGATGATGATAAGGATAAACTAAATATGAAATTAACTCCCGAAATTGTATTAAAAATATTGCGCCGCATTTCAGATGACGATGTAAACTTTATGGGGTTCAGTCCGGTGTTTTCAAGACCAGACTGGATGGTGTGTCAAGTATTGGCTGTTCCACCTCCAGCAGTTCGTCCGTCTATTAAGATGGATGGACAGCAACGAAGTGAAGACGATATTAGTCATATTTTGGTAAATATTATCAAGGCAAACAAGACACTTCAAGAGAAAATACAAGAGAATGCGAACTCCAATATTATTGACGATTGGCACACAGTACTTCAATATTATATTGCGACACAGGTTGATAACAAAATACCAGGGGTAGCATCTGTCGCACAGCGTTCTGGGCGTCCTTTAAAGTCTATCAAAGAGAGATTAAATGGTAAGGGAGGTCGTGTAAGAGGCAATTTGATGGGTAAGCGTGTCGACTTTTCAGCTCGTTCAGTGATTACACCCGATCCGAATCTATCTATTCGTGAGCTTGGTATTCCTCTCAAAGTAGCCAAGAATATTACCAAACCGGTTACTGTTAATGCTATGAACAAGAACTTTCTACTAAAATTGGTAAAAAATGGACCAGATGAATATCCTGGTGCTAAAATCTTGGAAAAGAAAAATGGCGAACAAATTACCCTACGATATGCGGATAGAGAAAATATCCAACTTGAATATGGTGACATTGTTCATCGCCATATGATGAATGGTGATGGTATTCTGTTTAACAGACAACCGACCCTTCATAGAATGAGTATGATGTGTCATATAGCAGTTATCATGTATAAGGGTGATACCTTTCGCATGAATGTAGCCGACACCAAACCATACAATGCTGATTTTGATGGGGATAGATTTTGTCCCCAACAGGTGACCGCTCAATAAGTTGTAGATAATACTTATTGGGGAAAACGGTGTAAAGTCTACTAGTAAATGTATTCCATGTAAAGGTACATATTACTAATATAATCATCTAGTTATTCTTTCAAACTAATATAACGATAATTAGAGCAAAAAAATTTATATTAGAATTGAAAGAATGGCAACGTAGCCAAATTGCGGGAAACTCTTTAGAGCCCAAAACTACCACCCCATAATGGAAACATAATGGGGGAACTCGGTTAACTGCCGAACCCAATGGTAAAAACGTTTTGGGATTAGACAATCCGCAGCCAAGCTCCTAAGTCCGTTATGATAGGATATGGAGAAGGTTCAGAGACTAGACGGTTACGGGTCTTAAATGAAGGTTTAATCAACCAGATAAGGCACAAGGTATAGTCCGGCTTCTATGGAGACATAGAAGAATAATGGAAATGAATTTACACATGCCTCAGGATGAAGAGTCCGAGGCAGAATTGAAAAATTTGGCAGCAGTGCCGTACCAAATTATTAGTCCAGCTAATAATGCGTCTATTGTCGGTGTGTTCCAAGATTCGCTTCTTGGAGCATATCGGTTTACAAGACCAAATATAAAGTTTAACCAACGTGAGGCGATGAATTTGTTAATGGCATTTAACAAGGTGGATACATCTGTTCTCAAGAAAAATAAAGAATTAACAAGTTTTGACATAATGTCGCAAATAATGCCACCTATTACAATGAAACACAAGACAAATTTGTTTGGTGACGAGGAGGAATATAGCAAGTCCAATAATGTATTGGAGATTGTTGCCGGAAAATATATGCGTGGACAAATGGAAAAGGGTGTTTTAGGTGGGGGTGGAAAAGGACTCCTTCAAAGAATTTGTAACTACTATGGAAACATGGCATCTTCTGATTTCATAGACAACTTACAGAATGTAGTGACCGAGTATATGAAGACGAGTTCTTATAGCGTTGGTATCAGTGATTTGATTGCAGACAAGGAAACAAACGAAAAAATCGCCCAAACAATTACAACTAAAAAGAAGGAGGTAAAGAATTTAATAGACCAAACACATCTTGGTATTTTCGAGAATAAAACTGGAAAATCAAACGAAGAGGAGTTTGAAACTCAAGTAACAAATATCTTGAATAATGCGACGAATGAGGCAGGTAAGATTGGTCGTAAGAGTCTGGAGAAGGGCAATCGTTTTGTGATTATGGTTAATGCCGGTTCAAAGGGTAGTGATATTAATATTTCACAGATGATTTCATGCTTAGGACAACAGACGGTCGATGGAAAGAGAATTCCATATGGCTTTGAAAACAGAACGTTACCTCACTACACAAAGTTTGACGATTCTCCCAAGGCACGTGGGTTTGTAGAGAGTTCTTTCATTTCTGGCTTATCTCCAGAGGAGCTGTTCTTTCATGCTATGGGTGGGCGTGTTGGTTTAATTGATACAGCTGTAAAGACTTCGCAAACTGGATATATTCAAAGACGATTAATCAAGGGTTTGGAGGATTTAAAAGTCGAGTATGATATGACGGTTAGAAATAATAAGCAAAAAATTGTTCAGTTCCAATATGGCGATGATGGTATCGACACAGTTCGCGTAGAAAACCAGTTACTATCGCTTGTAGGTATGTCATTGGAAGAAATATATGCTCATTATCATTTCCCCTCAGAAAACGATAGCACAAGTGTATTTATGACACCATATACAAAGGGAGCAGAAGGTCGTATGGAAAAGCAACAAACCGATTTATCAACAAAGACAAAATTTTACATTGAATATATGATTGAAAAGCGCGAAGATATTGTTAAAAATATTTTCAAAAATACGGATGGAAAAATGGTTCACATACCAGTGTCATTTCAACATATCACGAATAATATTCAAGGGTTACAACATATTACTAAAAATTCGATGGTCGACATTACACCCTATGAAGCTTTTACACTAATTGAGAATAATTTCAAAAATTTGGAGAAGATTGTCTACGCTCCACCAACAGAACTATTCAAGGTAATGTATTATTTCCACTTGTCTCCCAAGGAACTCTTAACTGTGAAGCGTTTTAACAGGAAGACGCTGATTTCTCTACTAGAGATGATTACAACTGTGTATAAAAATGCGATTGTCGCACCTGGAGAAATGGTGGGGATGATTGCGGCGCAGTCTATTGGCGAGCCAACAACTCAAATGTCGATCGTACGCAGTGAAAATATTCGAGTAATTAAAAAAAATAAACAAACTGGTCAAATTAATTCGGTGAGAACTAAAATTGGAACATTATGTGATAATATCATTGAACAACTACCAGAATATACATTTAATACAGGTCATCATGATAGCGTAGAGACATTATTGGATACGCTGGATGACGAGTATTATATTATTGGGGTTGACGGAGAAGAAAAAACACGTTGGAACAAAATATCCCATGTAAGCAGACATCCTGTAAATGGAGAATTGATGAAGGTTACTACAAAAAGTGGTAGAATTGTAGAAACAACCACCAGCCATTCTCATTTAATTCGTAAAAATAATACGGTTGAACCCATTACAGGTGCTAATATGACAGTAGGTATGCGCATTCCAGTCACTAAACATATTGACAATACTTTTAAACAATGCTCTATTGAAATCGACGACAAACAATATAATTTAGACTATTTATTTGGATGGTTTGTAGGCGCCTATTTAGCCGAAGGAAATATTAATAAAAACCAGATATGTATAACAAGCATTCATAATGACTTTATTCAAAATACACACCAAATAGCAAAACGTTTTGGAAAACCCGCATCCACATATAATGGACAAGGTGAATATGGTCCAAGTTCTTCCACTAGTTTTAGTCATAAAGAACTGGCCCAATTGTTATTAAAAACATGTAATACCGGTTCATTTGTGAAAACAGTTCCAGAATTTGCCTTTACTGCTCCGAATGAATTCAAAGCGGGTCTTATTCAAGCATACTTTGACGGAGATGGTAATTTTGTGTGTGATGCCAATCATCATCAAATTCGTGTATGTAGTCGTTCAAATCAACTCATTAAGGATATGGCACTGCTAATAAATTACTTTGACATTTTCGGGTCTATTAAAGAAAACATGGTAAAAGGAACAACTATGTATAACCTTGCCATTTCTGCCAAATACGCTGGTGTATATCATAAACAGATTGGTTCATTAAAACACGGGGAAGTATTGAATGAATTAGTGAAATATAATAGCCGCGACAATGTTCATAGTTTAAGTGATGATATCGATAGAATCAATGGACTAGGTGATGTAATCGCCAAATGTGGTAAGATTTTGAAAATACCTGGTCAAAGTCGTAATTATGGTAGATGGGCAAATAAAGAATCCATTGGTAGACGAACATTGGAGAAGTATATCGATACATTCGCGTCTCATCCCGACGCAAGAGAAATTCATTCAGAATTACAAATTTTACAACAAGCCGCAAATTCAAATGTTATTTGGGACGAAGTAAAATCCATTGAAATCTATACACCAGACCAAACAGAATATGTATATGATTTTACAGTTCCAGCAAATCAAACATTTATGACAGACTATGGTATCATAGTACACAATACACTCAATACATTCCATTTTGCCGGTGTAGCGTCCAAGTCAAATGTAACTCGTGGTGTGCCGAGAATTGAGGAAATTCTGTCTCTATCTGAAAATCCTAAAAATCCATCTGTAACCATTTATATTTCAAAGGATCAAGAAGGTAGCAGAGAGAACGCACAAAAACTCATTCCAGCAATTGAACATACAAAGTTAAATGAGATTGTTAGTTCTATTGAAATTTGTTTTGACCCAGATGATTTAAATAGTCTTATTGAAGAAGATGTAGATGCCTTGACTCAATACTATGAATTCGAACGTCTATTAGACCAATGTGGTGGACAACAGTTGGTGGACTCCAAGGACAAATCAAAATGGGTTATACGAATGGAATTGGACAAGGAGTCTATGCTTGATAAGAACATCACAATGGATGATATTAATTTTGCCATTAGCAATAGTTTTAATGATGAAGTTCATTGCGTATATTCTGACTATAATTCGGATAAGCTAATCTTTAGACTTCGCCTTAAGAATATGATTTCGAATAAAAAGAAGGCAGGAAAGGTGAACCCGCTTGACCAGTCGGATGAAATCTATTTACTCAAAAATTTCCAAGACAATTTGCTTAACAATATTGTTCTAACTGGTATTAAAAATATTGAAAAGGTTGTTTTACGCAAGATTACAGATAATGTCATTAAAGAGGATGGTAGATATATTAAGAAGGAAAGCTGGGTCCTTGATACAGTCGGAACGAATTTGCTTGAAATATTATCATTGGATTATATCGATGTAAATCGTACAGTCAGTAATGATATTCAAGAAATTTATCGCACATTTGGAATAGAGGCAGCCAGAAATGCTATTTTCCAAGAGCTTACTGAAGTAATTGAGTTTGATAGCACATATATTAACTATCACCATCTCAGTATGTTGTGTGATAGAATGTGCTACAAGTCGAAAATGATTTCAATCTTTAGACATGGTATTAACAATGACGACATTGGTCCAATTGCCAAGGCTTCTTTCGAGGAGACGCCTGAGATGTTCTTGAAGGCTGCCAGACATGCTGAATTGGACCAAATGCGAGGAGTATCAGCTAATGTAATGTGTGGGCAACAAGGATATTTTGGAACATCTGCTTTCCAAGTGCTTGCCGATATCAATGCTCTAATGGAACAAGAACCCGTAGAAGATGACGAAGAAGACGGCGAAAAAGTGATTGATAACGCATTTGAGGGTGTTTCTGATTCAGGCGACAAGTGTAGTATTAATAATTTAACGATTGACAGCAATGCTATGAATATTAAAGAAGTAGACTTAGGCGACAAAGACGATGATTATGATATTGAGTTTTAGAACACACAAAATAAAAATACAAAAATACAAAAATACAAAAATAAATATCAAATGAAATACTAGAATAATAACATTATATTCAATTTAAACATAACTTGATATTCATATATTAAGTAATGTATGTATTTGAGAAATTATTTAAACATCAATATGACAAAATTAGTGATCAAACAAACATAGCAAATATTTTTTTATTTTCATCCTATTTTATATCAAATGTATGTAAGAAGAGAACCCATTATACTTGGAAAAAATACATAAAATATAAATACTTTATGTTAAAAAATTATTTAAATGTGAACCAAAATGATACAGATAAAAATGAGCATATAATTCAAATATACTCTTCTACACAACGCAGTTTGTTAGCATTATACAAATTTAAAAATATATGTTTATTCAAAACAAAAAAATATTTAACAGAACCAATGGATTTAAATTTTAATCCCCTGAGCGAAGTATCAAATAGATACAAGATAGACATTATTCAAGACAAGACAAGACAACAATTTTCTATTTTTGATTTAACACGTATAATAAATACATCATTATCATACGAATATAATTTTTTTCCAGAGCCAACTAAAATTAAAAATCCATGGAATAATAAACCATTTTCTATTACAAATTTATATAACATTTATTTTTTTATAAAGAATTCCAATATTAATATGTCTGTTTTATTCTCTCGTTTTTTTCAGAGCAATTTCTCATTAGAACATTTTGAGAACTACAACCAGTTTATCATAAAGAATTATATTGTAGAAAATTGTCATTTATTTGACGAAAATAAAAAGGCAATCTATATACGAAGTATGCTTGATTTTGTTAATAGCAAATATATGACTTCAACTATTAATAATGATAGACATTTTCCATCGAAAAGATTAGTAGAAGTAATGGAGAAATATCTTAAACACTATTTAATGGCCATGTATTCATATGAAGATGATTTGATGATTAAACATACCGATATACTAGTAAAAGAGTTAAAATTATTCAAGAAACAAAATCCCTATTTTGGAAGAAAAATTATATGTCTATCTATAAAAAAATTATATTACATTAGTCGATTACATTACGAAGAAAAACAGGCATTTTTTATACCGAACGACATATATTTTCCTAAGCCTGATATGATTATGTTAGAACAAAAATGTTATTTTGTTGGTTGTGTATATGAGGAAGCATATTCTATGTTTCCGACTTTTGATAAAGTTATGTCATCACGTAAATGTGAATTAAAAATAGCAAACATATCTAATTTTATAAAAGATTATAAGTTTACTGAACAACAATTAGACATTATAACTAATAAATATTATCCAATTGTATGTGAAATAATAGAGTCGTATAATATAAATACAATAACAATACAATCATTAACTAATGAACAAAGTATAACTGATATCAACGATATTAACGATATAAATGAGGAATCGCCTATAAATGAGGAACTGACCTATAGCAATGAGGAATCGCCTATAAATGAGGAACTGACCGATAGCAATGAGGAATCGCCTATAAATGAGGAACTGACCGATAGCAATGAGGAAGATATATGTACAAATGCCATTGATGTATCCAATGTAATAGTTGTCTCGACCGTTCATAACGAAGATAATATTATAAATGAAGACTATTTACATATATATGATGTAAGCGAATATACTGAACGACAATATATAATACGCTCAATTTTACAATTAATAAATGATATATCTGCGATTCAGATAGAGGCAGGCAATATGGAAATTATAGATGATATAGATGATATAGATGATATAGATGATATGAATAACGCATAATAATAATATAATTTATAATATTTTTACAATAAACTATTATAAATTTTTATACCCTTGGTAATTGATTTATCGAATTATATAGCCTCTACCAACTTAAGCTTTCTATTTGCTATTTTTGCTATTTTTTTTGGTTTCGGTATAGTAGTATCTGTGTCATCCATATTTTCCATCTCAATTACAGGGTCATCAGCGGTTACAGAATTATATGTTTTTAACAAAGATACGATAGTGTTATTTTGGCTGTCAATTTCATCACGCATTGATTGCTCAGGTAGGTTTACAAGTTTCAACAAACCGCTACCATTTTTATTAATAATCATTTTAAATCTTGGTAGTTTGACGTTATATTTGTTTACTCCAGATGTTCGAATGATATACGTATATCCTTTCTTAACATTCATTGATAAATATTCATTATTATTCTCTCTATAAACATTGGGTGCGATTAGTGTAACTGGAATATCATATGTATCCGATATCAATATTAAATCAAAATTAGTAATATGATAACTTTCATTCATAATTATATTTTCAATCGACAATTTATTATCTGCTAATTCCTTTGACTGGTTCATATACCCATAATAATCAAACAAATTAATTATTTCGGTTGGATATAGGGCAAACAATTCTTGGTATTTTCGTATCAAACCTTGTTTTATACCATTTATATCGATTGGACTAGATATGGTATTGTTAATCAATGTTAAAGCTACATCAAATGTACATTCTGGAGAAGTGAATGAAAAAACGATATCTTTATATCCACCTCTAAATTTAAGTTTTAATTTCGAAAAAACATCCTTTTTTGTGAACGGACACGTATTATATATTTTGAAGGGCTTTTCATCAGGCAAAGCCACGACATTTTTATCTGCTACGTTCATTTTTTCCACAGGTTTCATTATTTCTACATTTTGTTTTTCCTTTAGAACTGGTTTATTATAGGTGTTATCGTATTTTTGAGAAATACTCGGTTCGGTTGTATCATATGAATTAAATGAGATATATTTACTTGTAACATCTGGTATTAAATCGTCAAAATAATCTTGAGTCAATAGAGACTGTAATAAAATAATTTCATCTTGACTTAAATCGTATTTTAATTCAGTGAACGATAAGAACATTTTCGGTTTGAACATAAATTGTTTAATGCGATTATATCGAATTAACTCATCCGAAATTTTACTATAATAAATTTCTTCATTATCTAGACTACTGAGTAAATTGTTTTTTGGTATCAATAAAATATCACCTTCTTTTAAATTATCCTCTATATTCTTTATAGATTGCCTTGTTACAGGAACAAACTCTACCGATTGAGACATGAGTTGTTTTATTAACCGTATCAACTTCTCTAGTTGTAAAAAATAAACCATTTGTACAGAATTTGATATAGACTCAATGTCATCACGGACATTTTTATTCTTGAAGTTATTTAATAACGTTCGCAATTTATTTCTAAACGCATTATACAATTCTGTTTCTAACTTTATCTTTTTTACATATTCTTCTCTCGTTTTATCTACTTGCTTACTAGTTTGCGTTATTTTATCAACCTGGAAAAAGTTTTCATCATCTACTGTGTATTTTATACTCTGGTCCGTATTTAATTCAGGCTCTATTAACGCAATAAACTGGTTTGTTTCAGTTAATAATCCGACAAGTAATTTATCTTCCAATATTTTTACAACTGGTTTACATAAAATCTCTCCCTTTGTTTCATCAGTGACCATTTTTAAAAACTGAAGGGTCTCTTCCAAATTTTTCAGTTGTTCTTCATTATCCAAATCTACTAATTCATAAGAAGAGATTATACCAGATGGAAAGCAGGGAATAAACCCGGATTGTTGATTTTTTGCTACATTTAATCCAATAACCTTATCATCGTAATTTACAACTAAACTGACAATATTAAAATTGTATCTATTTAATATTTCAATCGATTTCTCTAACGTAATATTTCTTTTAAACCGAATCTCCTTGTACTTATATGCCTTGGGCAAACTAGACAATGGATTACACATCGTTTTATATATATCTTGAATTGTATTGGATAATTTATTCAGGTTGGGAATTCGTTTCATTAATTCTGGACTATATAACTTGGTAGTCGCTATACTTAACACATTTGTTTTTGACTTATCTGTAACAATGTATATCGGTTCAAAGTATTCATACTTTTGAATAATAATAGCAGTTTCTTTCGATGGGTCATATTTAGACAAGGCATAATAATTTGTTGGACAGATTATGTTTATATTCGCAGTTATATCGTCTTGGGGTAAGTTAAGAATAACCAAATTTATACCCTTTGAAAATAATAGTTCATTTGGTTGACAAACTAAATCCCACAAATAAGTATAATCTACTTGAGAATTTGGTGATTTTAAATACTCGATAAAATTTTGTAACGCACTAACTATTTTTTTTAATTGAATCGGGTCGGAACTTTTTAGTTTTGAATAAATAACTGAATCTTTAATTTCGTCCATATTAACGTTGTCCAAATTAGGACTCTGGAATTCGCTAATTAATGAACCATTTTGAAGCGAAATAAAAGTATCAGGTGTAAGCATTTCAACTAGTTTTTCATTAATAAAATTTTCAAGGGTAAGCACTTTATTATCATTTTTTTCTCCGTAAATATCTGCTATACATGCTAAAAAAGATTTATTTTTACTATTCTCTGGTCCTTTTCTTAAATAACATGGATGGTTCTTCTTTAAATTTTTGTTTGTAACACTTATTTGACATTGTTTGTTGTCAGTATCTATAAATTTTTGAACAATAAATGGTAAATATCCAAACCTATTTTCTTCTAATGGGAATTTTTCAGGACCTTTAATATATTCATCGACTTCTTGCTTTGGAACCTCCTTCGTTTTTTCCGGGTCTTTCCATTTTTTAAAACAACACGGGACACGTAATCCATCTGGATGGACATCTTCTTTCAAAAATCCTGGGTAATGTTGAACATATTCACCCTTTTTTCCAACATGATATATTGGCTTGGAACCTTCCGCATCCGTGAATTCCCATATATTTTTCCCAGCAGGAACCGTTTTGGCATATTGTGGAATAATACCACCATAATTTCCACTTTTTACTTCATTTTCAGTAAGACTTGTGTTATTTTTCAAATCCCAATATCTTGGACAAATATACCAGTATTGTTTGTTTGGGTCAGAACCATATTTAATAGCATGGTCACCATATGAGCCGGGGTGTTCTTTGTCTATTCTCTTTTTTTCTTCATCTGTTAAAATAACGGGTTGTTTTCGTTTATTCCACGGACATACACGCGAATAAGCACTATATTTGCCATCTGATTCTGTTAAGAACAATGCGGGGTCTTTTTGATACATTGCTTTAAAAAATGGATTGGGGTCAGCTATTCTCATACCTGTTATATTTTTTTCCAATGTATCGTCATCTCGTATAGTCAACTTTACCGTTTTCTTTACTTTTATTCCCGTAGATGGCTCTTTGTCAGCAGTTGATTCTTTTGAGTTTGTTCCACCTAATAATTCATTATTGTCTGCCGACGGCTCATTATCGTCTGCCGACGGCTCATTATCGTCTGCCGACGGCTCATTATCGTCTGCCGACGGCTCATTATCGTCTGCCGACGGCTCATCATCTTCTAGTTCTACTTCAATATCATCGTCTGCCGACGGCTCATCATCTGCTAGTTCTACATCAATACCATCGTCCTCATCGTCATCGTCATCTTCAAGTTCTACTTCAATACCATCATCCTCATCATCATCATCCTCCTCCTCATCATCATCATCATCATCATCATCATCGTCGTCATATAAGAAGTCTAGTACATTAATAGATTTCTCCTTTGCCTTTGAGGCAACTTCTCCAAATGCTAAATTCTCAGCTATAATTGCTACCGGAATATTTTCAGCAATTCCTTTCTCCGAGGGAGCAATAATTTCGTTTATTTGCTCTATATCACCCATTTGCTTTGTTTTACATAGACCATCAATAGTAGACAAATCAACATTGGATGATTCAGGAACCTGTGTTATTCGAATAAGAGAATCAATATAAATAGGAATGACAGACATGTAAAAAATATCATTAATATTCTCCATTTCAACCATAATATTTTGCTTAAACGGGTCCTGAGTAATTTTTGTTAAAAACCCAGGATTATTTTTGATTTTTAGCTTGCGCCTTTTATTCAATGTCTGTACCATTTGTAAACTATTCAATAAATCAGCTATTTTCAGTTGTGCCTCGGTTTCTTTCAATTGGAAATTGTCCATTAATAGTTTAACAATGTCCTCATCCTCGTTTGCTCTATTTAATAACTCTACTATAAATGCCTCTTGGCTATCCATTTCATTGAAATTAGAAACACGTTTATATCTCATAACAATTCCCTTTTTTAATTCACCAACGAGAACATTAAATACACTCGATACACATCCTAATAATTTATTTAAATTTATATTTTTATCAATAGAAATATAGGAAAAATACTTAAGATTGATGAGTTCAACATGTTTATCATACAAGTTATTAAATAAAAGCATAGAATATCCACTGGATACTATATAGTTGCGAATGATTTCAATAACTGGATTAACTGCCTTACTAATAAGTTTCTCAATATACGGTATTTGTTTCGCTTCTTTGAATTCTGCTTTGATATAAATATTAGCCAAACTATCAAATTCTACTATAATAGGAATTATAGTGTCTTTTTCATTATTTGTATCATCGGTATCAGTATATTCCATATAACACGACACGCGTTTTGAGGCACCCATCGTTTTGACTAGCTTAAAAATCATGTTTTTAGATAGATATGGAATTTTCTTGCCATTGGTTGCTGTTTTATTACAATATATCCGGTAAATTTTCTCGTGTTTCTTGGAAGAATTTAATTTGATAAAGGGAATCGTTTTTGTAGCATGAATTAATTTGAAAATGACTTCTAACGGAATATTAAATTCAAAATCTTGAGAGAGTACAAATTCTACCATTTGAACACCTTGTTCTATATAATTCAGTTCGCTCTTTCTCGTATTATAAATTTCATGAAACATCTTAATATTATCAACCTGTTTTGTAAAATTATTACTGATTAGAGTCTTATTTTCTTCCAATAATTCATATTTCTTGTCACGAAGTTGTTTTAAATCAAGTATTTGTTTGCCGCTTAAAAATGGATAATATACCTTGCTAGTAACCGACTCCGATATATTTTTAGAAACGGAATTTTTCAATACATCTTCTGCTAAACATACATAAATCGTATTTTCAAATAAATAACCGCTTGTTAATAGCAAGTCCTTGTTTGTGGTGGTTAGAATATTATCGGCGTTTGTTCTAAGCAGTTTATCAAATGTTTTAACTTTGAAAGGATTAATTGTGAAACTATAGATATTTTCGCCTATAATAAAGCGTTGTCCGAGTGATAGATTCACTAATTGTGGGTTTTCAGTCAAATTCAAATCAATAATATCATTATAAGTATAAACATCTTTAACCGGTATTATGCTTTCTTCGTTAATATTGTTAATATTGGAGAGAAATTGAACCATAACGTCTCGTGTTAGCGTAATTTTACCATTTTGTGTGAGACTCTCATATATTTGTGAATTATTGAGAGTTTGAATTTGCTTTGAAAATAGATATATTTCATCAAATGATATTGGAGCTAACAGTTCACTCGTAAAAACAGTGATAAGTTTCTTTTTAACAGTCTCAATCGTATCATCTATATAAATAATTTGTTTTGAAAAATGAACATCTACCTTTTGTGATATAACCATATCTAGTTGGTCTTTACTAAATAATCCTTTAAATAGTGAATTCTCACTATCTTTTACAAATAATTCATCAATGTTACTATTACTAATATCTGTATCGATACCCACAGATGTATCACCTAAAAATACTATCAACTTTTTTATATTATCTTGGTCTAAGTATATCAGTTTAAAAATATCATTCATTTATATATAAAATCAAAATATTATTTTATATATAAATATGCTTATTATAATAACTAAAAAGGGAAATGAGATGATATTATTCTCTTTTATTCAAGTGGTGTAAAAATGAATGTACGTATTGTATTATAAATCATAATACGGATTATCTGTTATATCCATACCACAATAACCTTCTGGTTCTTTTTTATAATCGACTGGTGTGTATATCTTTAATTCAACCGCATTCTCGAGGAGAAATTTAAAGTTATTCCAAAATTCCTCGGTATGTCCAACACTTGTAGTCATAATATGCGCGATTTCATGTATAGCTACAAACATAAGTGTATTGGAATCTATAAGATTGTTATTATCACTTTTCTTTTTATTTAAACAAAACGCTATTTTTTCACCCTTGTTTTCACTATACGCAGTATATTCACTTGTAGGTAATGTTTCTTTAATTGTTGTTGGATTAAAATTATTAACTAGTTTTTTTACATTTTCGCGGTCAGGATATCGTTGTCCCACATTTTCAACGAGATATTCTAATTTTTCAGTTGTCCTAGCCAAAAGGTTGGATGCGTTCTGGACATTATTTCTTTCGCGTACACAATATTTCTTACCATCTATGGTTGATACAATACATCTCAAATTAAATTCATCAGACTCACAATACATTTTAAGAGCAATCAGGACAATAAATAATATTATTATAAACCCATACATATTGATACCGATCCTCATCTATAATAAATTAATATAATATAAATTATAATAATTTATTCATTTTATATAATAACTAACATCGTGTTATGGTTATTCATATTCATATTTATATAAGCGATAAATTATTTATTGACCTCCTTGTCCAATCTCAAGAGGTACACGCATAGTATCAGGTGAGATTGTGGTGTTATTCCAAGGACCAATATTCAATTGAGGATTGGCAGGTTCAGAACGAAGCTGTAAGTTGGCATTTCTTAAAGAATTACCAACAGTATCAATACCCATGTGATAACCAGAACGAAGAAGATTTACATTTTGTAAATCACCTGAACCACTGGGATTCAATTGTGCCCATTGGCTGTTTGTATCCTTAGGTAACAGTTCGGAAGGGTCTGCTACAGGAGAACGTGAGCAGGAAGGAGGAAGACCTTGAGTCGATGTTGACATATCCGTAGCAGATGCGTAGGTTTCATTTTGACCTAAAGGTTGAGAAGGCTCAACACCTCCACCAGATTGTTGGGTAGAAACTTGATTGCTATACATCTCTTGTGTTCTACGACCACTCATTTGCTCAGCACCCATACGCTTACCTGTGCTATAAGAATTGATTAGGTAAACCAAAAATAAGGCACCGACCAAAAAGAGAATGACATGTTCCACCTTGAGCTTTTTTAAGTTCTTCATAAAGTCCATTATATAAAATAAAGGATAAAATATTTTTTCATAAATACAAACATATTTTACATTAAATCATTTTTAGTCCTAAAGTTTACTAAATTATACTAGTTCTTCTACAATTTCATTAATCTGGTTCTTTATTTTATGGGATTCACTCGTATCGTTATCGTTATCATTATCGTCATCATCTGTAGATTCGTCACTATTATCTAAATCGTCTAAAAGATATGTATTTTTGATTTTTTTGGCTTCTAAATAATGAGTGATAGCCGCCTTTTTATGTTGCTTTGCCTTATCCTTGGCTATTTTGTATATTTCATAATAGACTTCATTTGGTTTTTTTAAAGTTATATTTCGGTTATAATCCACTTTCAAATTATTAGTTATATCTTCTAAATCGATTGATACCGTATTTTTGGAATTTTCTTCTAAATGATTCCACTTTGTTGTTTTAGTCAGGCTTGTATTTACTAGATTATTCGTTGTTGCTTCTTCGGTTGCTTCTTCGGTTGCTTCTTCGGTTGCTTCTTCTGTTGCTTCTTCATTTGCTTCTTCATTTGCTTCTTCGTCATCACTATCAGTGTCGACTAAATCTTCTATGATGCGTTTTTGTAGTCCTTTAATAGATGACGACGTTGCTTCTTGTAAATCAACTAATTGTGTTTGTTTGTCTCTAGGTTCAGGCGTATTTTTGTCTAAACTGATTGGTTCTATTATATTTACATCATCATTATGATGTGTTGAAATTTCTACAGACTCACCATCGTTACTGTTAGTTAGTTGGTCAACGGTTTCTATTAGGTCTACGTCTGGTTGATTATTATCTGTATGTGATGGTTTATTTGAGCTTCTCTTAATAACACATGAATTGAATATAGGTTTATTATTGATTAGCATTATCTGTTTTCCAACTAGTTCCATCTGAAAATTTCTTGCTGAGAATTTTATCCCTTGAACTTCTACACACGGTATAATCGAATGACTTTCATTTAAATCTTGAATGGGAAGAATGTTTTCATTCTCGTCGTATACGTTACAATAATATTGAGAACTAATAGTTTTATTCTTAGGAATATTCACGCGTATTAAATGAAATTTTCCTCCTTTAAATGCCCTACATATAGGATTGAAGAAGTTTTCAATGTCCTCCTTTTCCATTTCGTTTTGAAACCATAATTCTCTTTTTTCATAAATTAATCCTATTAGACGTTCTTCTAAATGTTCGAACCATTCAATTACTTCATCTTCTTCATTCGTAAACATCAAGTCTATATATGCTTTTTTATTCGTTTCATTTAATCCTTGTTTGGTACAACAAGCTGGTGTTTGAATGTACAAAGGCGTATTATTGAACTTAATTTTAGTAAAGTAAGCACCACCTTGAACAGATATTGGTTGTGAAATAGATATTTTGGAAAAATCAAAGTCTTTATTCGTAAAGTATATCTCTTGCTCCATTATAAAAAATTATAGATAAAATATACTGAATTATAACACGCTAAATAATTTTATTTTTTTTATAACTTAAATTAATGAAGGAACAATTTATTGAACAATGTCTATTAATTTTATCAAGAGATGACGTAAAAAAAGAACTAAAAGAATTATTTAAACCATTAATAAGCTTAATCGTTCAAGAAATATATCCATATATTTATCTCTCGTTGATATTTGTAATTATCAGTTTTTTGCTAATTTTAGGCATTTTCTATTTATTATTGCGTAGTAGCTTAAAAAACTTATATTTAAAATAATATTTTCTAAACATTTAGTATAACAGTATGACCGGTTCTATGCGCGCAGTTGCTCCTAATGCTAATAATGTAGATAATGTTCCTTCTAATCCTATGATGATGGGTGGAAAAAGAAGACGTTCCAAGGGTTCTATGAAATCTAAAAAGTCTAAAAAGTCTAAAAAGACTAGACGTGCTCATTCTTCTCGCAAGCGTTCAGTAAAAAAGGGAGGTATGGGTCTCGGTTTTGGTGCGGTTTTACAAGAGGCCATCGTTCCATTTGGACTTTTTGCTTGGCAAAAGAAAAGTCAAAAAAGACGCGACGATAAGAGATCATTTAGAAAGTTTAAAAGTCAACGTCGTCGTTAAATTTCGTTCGAACGTAAACGTAAATGATATTACATAATTACATAATTACATAATCCACAAAATAAAATAAATATTATAATCATCGAATTATAATATTTTATATCCATTAAATATATAATGAGTAATACATCTACTAACGGGTGTTCCTATACAGACGGACCACAATATGTCGGTTGTCAAGTGGCTGAACGAGGATGGCCTATGCCGTCTCAATCAGGAGGCAAGCGTTCAAAGAGTAAAATGTGCCCATCATGCGGAAAAAGACATCAAAATGGATGTGCCAAGAAATCGATGCGCAAAGGCAAAGGCAGTAGAAATAGAAAGGGTGGCTTTTTACGTAAAGCGGCAGTTCCGATTGGATTATTCGCATTACAAAAACGCACCCAACGAAGACGTGACCAGAAGAAATATGGCAGAAAATCTAGAAAAAATAGAAGCTCTAGAAGACGTTAAATCTTCCAGATTTTAAATATATATTAAATTATTTTTAATATATATACACATTATTTTGATGCCAAAATTAAGTATCAATACTATTGACTACGATGAGGGTAGTACAGATACGGAAAGCAATGCTAGCTCACCTACAATAACAATACCAGAACACTTGCGTTCTTTATCATCAACTATGACAAATTATCCGAATATAATGGACGGTAATTTTGGAGGTCCCTTTTTAAATAAAACAAAACGGCAATTTACCCAAAAAACAGAAAAGGCACTTTCACTTGGTGTTAAGTTAATATACTTTAAAAATCAAAATCAAGGCACATTTACCAAAATGTTTGTTTATAGTAAAGACCCGCAACTAGAACCTGACAATGTCTTGATAAAAATATTATCTGAAGTATATTATCATATCGAATTTAGTAAATTACAAGACAGTTGTGGTTTCAGAGTACCAAAACTCTTAAATTATGGATTTATTGACCGTAATAACGAGACGTCTATAAATATAGGCCCGAATGAATTTATCTTTTATATTAGAATGGAAGATGTAGATGCTTTACCTGTAACAAAATTAAATGAATTATATAATGATGCCGAATTATTAGACAAGTGTATCGATATAGAAAAAGAAGTGGATAGAATAGATACTTGTTTACAAAAATATAATCTTCATCATAATGATTTACATACCGACAATGTTATGATTGGCAAGAATGGAGAGATAATAATTATCGATTTCGGTGAATCGTCACACGACTTACAAAACCCATTTTTTACAGTAAATTTTTGTAATAAATTTACAAAACAAGGAGGAGCCACCACTAGGAAAAGACGTGTATCTAAAAAACGTGGGCTATCTAAAAAACGTGGGCTATCTAAAAAACGTGGACTATCGAGAAAACGTAGACTATCTAAAAAACGTGAACTATCTAAAAAACGTGAACTATCTAAAAAACGACGTATATCCAGAAAAAGAAAGGTATAAAGATATTTAGATATATTAGTAAAATAATGGAAGGCTTTCAAGAACATGTTAAAAAGTGGGTATCGTTAGATACACAGCTCAAGTTATTAAATGAAAAAACAAAGGAAATACGTAATGAACGAAACGAACTAACTGACAATATCATTGAATTTGTAGAAGATAACAATCTATCTTCCTCTACTATAAAAATTAGTGATGGTAAATTAAAATTTGCTCAAAATAGACAAACCGCACCAATTACTTTAGGTTTTTTAGAAAATTGTCTCACCGAAATAATTGGTGACGAAGAAAAGGTAGACCACATTATGAATTATATCAAAGATAAGAGAGAAATAAAGATAATCCCGGATATTAAGCGATATTATAACAATTAATTTATGTTCGTAATATGTATACATATGGACTTTGATTTTGATGTAAATAAAGATTTTGTGTTTACAACAGATAAAAATGGGATTTTAAAGGGGGGTGGTTTTACCATTACTTCTGACTTATTAAACGATACTATACGAAACGTGGACAGAAACGTGGACAGAAACGTGGATAGTAATAGCAATATTCAACAAGGAGGTACTATTAGTGTAGGTGCGAATGTGTTAAATATGTTTAAAGATTTAGCCGTTCCAGCCGGCTTATTTTTTACTCAAAAGCAATTTCAAAAAAATAATACCCTGCGATACGAACAGAAAGAAGAACCGATAGAGGATGGTCTTTATGATAAACTATTGGGATTGTTGGACCCAGAAAAGAGAATGTTACATGGAAGAAAAACCAAACGCAAGAGAGAAAATAACAAAAGAAAGACGAGAAAGGAACGCAAGTAAATGATAATAATATTTACATTTAATTTTTTACAGTTTACATTTATGGTTTATATTGTTATATGAACAACAATATAAAATAATTATTCGTTAAGAAATACAGCATATTTGCTGTCCCTATAATTAGACACATTACATAGCGGTCGTTTAACAACATTTGTTTATAGCAAGCTCCAGACGTTTTTATTGAATGGGGATACTAATATTTCAGGTATTTTTCTTCTCCAATGCTCAACTAATCTCTCCTGTTTAAGGTCTTTTAATGACTTGGGATATAAGGGAGCGGTTTGCATTAAATCCAGCTCCGTATCAGTAATCTTGGGTTTATATCCATAGCAATTTGCGCCAAATTTCACATTCGGATTAGCTATATATCCTCCATTTATTCCGGCTCTTCCACAGTCATTTTCGTGACCTTCTACTGTCTGTAAATAATTCCAAGTATCTTTTTGAGTTGGGAATAAAGCTAATTGCTTATCCGACCAACCATAACTACACCACTCTCCACCATTTCCATAAGAATCCTCCACTTCACTGTAGGTTGCTAAGCGTGACCCATATGCTTGACACAATGCTTTCGCATTATCAAATGTATATTTATTTCCTGGAACATGAAATACTTGTTTCTTTATTTCTATCTCAGGCACAGGGGCAATGTCTTGTTCTGATACAGGCTGTTCAACAGTTAAATCTAAAGAAGGTGTATCGGTGAACAAATTATTCAAACGAGCAGTTAAATTTATATTAAAAAAGTATTGGAACCCATTTAATAAAATTACCACTAGGACTACTCCTCCTAATAATATAGATAATATATTCGTGGACCCGTTACTCGTATCAGTAACTGTTTCATTTTTTCCTAAATTAGCAAACAAAATAACGAATAATATTATAACTACAACTAACAATAATATAGCAGGAACACCTAAATTCATCCCCATATTATTAGAAGTCTTATTTGGATGTGTATTTATTCCTCCATCCTCAACAACTGGAATTCCTAATATTGAATCATATGACAAAATCATTATTTATTTATATTATTTATTTATATTATTTATTTGTCTTATTTATTTGTCTTATTTATTTGTCTTATTTATTTGTATTATTTATTTGTCTTATTTATTTGTCTTTTTTCTATAGAAGAGACAATATCCAGAAGTGTTGTTTTTTCCGGTAAATTCTTGTTTTGATACATTTGTATCATTAAATAAATACCAATCATCGGCGTTGACTCTTACGGTGGACGTATAATGACCACCGCGTGTTCCCCCACTATGATTACACACACCGTATAATTCATATTTATATTGGTCATTGTCGTAACCGTCGACAAATTTACTTAAATCTAATTCTAACTCAATATCTAGCGGCACTTGAATCTTTCTTCCGTCTGGTGTAAATCGTTTTAAATCCAACACCAATACTTTTGGCAAACTCCAAAATACTATTTTTCGTTCTACATCCTCAATCGCATTTGTCTTTTCATTTAACCATCCGTTTTCTCCTTCCAGTTTTTCTCCTTCGCAATATTTCTCAAAGCAGTTATAAATAGTTAAACCTCCTTTCATCTGGATAGGTAAATCGATTATAAAATACGGTTCCGGTTTTATGCTCATGATTTCTCCGTTTTTTTCAATCTTCGACACATGTATTCCATAAAATATATCTAATATTTCAGAATACTCCTTACTATACATTGTCTTCATCATTTCGTAGCATTTAACAGCCATTCCGTCTTTTTCTGTTTTTATTTCCCCCTTTATTACCATATCTACTTCTCGACGCATTCCATTATGAAACGTTTCCAATATAAACAATAAAAACTCAGGCAGGTCGTTTTGAGCATACCCAGTAAAAATATCCTTCTTTTTATGTTTTGCCACATACTGAATCGCTTTTATGAAACCACCTGGTGAAATTAATTGGTCATTTTGCCACATTAATTTCCTTAAGTTGTCCCATTCTACCAATAATTTTGAATCCAATAAATACTCTTTATTATGATAAGCAGTTAGTTTAGTCTTATATTCTCCGTCATTTTTATCTAGAAAATGGTTCAGTTCGTGTGTATGACTTAATACTTGCATACATGAATTTATAAAACACGTGTTTCCTAAATTGGCTAGACCAGTTAATCCTTTTCCTACCATACTTATTTATCATACTATGAAATGTTTAAACTAATTAAATAAATATTTAAATATAGCCTTTGTATACTATATTATGGACCGCGATACAACCAACCGAATATTAGATATGTATACCAACCTTCTTAATTATACATATAATAGTTATCTCCATACAAATAATACTATCCAGCACATTGAACTTGGTATTCGTGATTTAATTAGACAAAATAGTCATCGTCAGAACCAACCTATACCGTACATGTCATATAATTCACATACCTCTAGAAATGTTAACAGTGCCAGAGGTTATGCGACTGGTGCTGGTGCTGGTGCTGGTGCGGGTGCTGGTGCTGGTGCTAATAATAACAGAACAGCATGGACAAATATAAATGGGGTAAATACTCGTACTCATACTCAACGTAGTCGTATGGACGATTATCTCAGTCCAATATTGACTACCATTTTTAATGGTGATAATTTATCTCCTGTTGTTGTTAGACCTACACAAACTCAAATTGAAACTGCTACCGAAATCATTCCATTTGAAGAAAACATGCCTCATAATACGTGTCCTATTACTCAATCACCATTTCAATCAACCGATAGAATTACACGCATTAAACAATGTGGTCATTGTTTTATTGAAGATAGTTTAAACGATTGGTTTAACCAAAGCGTTCGCTGTCCTGTATGTCGATATGATATTCGTGAATATCCTAGACAATATGTTTCATCCCATACGAGTTCAGTTGGAGATATACGTAGAAACAATAATAGACCTACACGCACACGCAATGGAACAACCACTGCCGGAACAACCAATGCTAGAACAACCAATGCTAGAACAACCACTGTTGGAACAACCAATGCTAGAACAACCACTGTTGGAACAACTACTGATTTATCTAATAACCATACACAGACGGTCAATAATTTATTAGACATATTCACTAATCAAATATCTGAATCTTTTCGACAATACTTTATGGAGAATGATGGTTCGTTTACACCCTTGGTAATTTAAAACGCCGTTTTTTTGAAATGAGAATAATACAAACTAATATAAACATTTTGTATTATATATAACATCGTAATGGATAATGAAGAAAAAATAAAGGAATTAGAAGAAGAAAATATAATACTCAAACAAAAATTAGATGATAAAACCACACAACTTAATAAATATCTATTGAAAAATACAAATTACTATGAAACGCATAAAGAAGAACATAAGCAAAATGTTAAGGAGTATCAACTAAAAACGAATTATAAGAGTAATTATATTCCAACACCAGAACAGAAAAAGAAATGGGCGAGACGAGCATATTTGAAAAGAAAGGAAAAAATTAAACAGGAAATAGATGAAAACTCAAAAAGTGGAAACATTTATGAATATATAGTTTAATTATTAAACTATATAGAAATAAAATGTTTAGTAAGTATATAGAATGGTGAAAAAGAAGAAGAAGGAAACATTCCAAGAGTTCCGTTCTAATGATAAGTCTGCTTACACTACCATAAAAACCACGCTCAAATCTGTATTACATAACCATAAAGAAGTCCAACCAGTTATTACTAATTTGGTTTTTGAAATGAATGATTTGATGATACATTCCTACCAGTTTATCAGATTGTATGTATTGAACTGCTATAACAACAATAAACATTTACCTGAAATAAATGAGAAGTTTATTTTGTATTGTATCAAGACATTAGGAATAAGAAGCAATCAAGGAGCAAAAAGTAAGGATACTGACCTTTTGGAAACATTACAAGAGTTTTACAATAAGGAATATCAACCTTTACTCAACCACGAAAAAACCAAGTTAAAGAATACTACTTTTTTATTACCTTATTTAGCAACACAACTTCATACTTCTTTATCCAACAATACACAAGAACGATTTATTCAGCATTTCCTTCGGTTCATCAACAAAACCACTACGAACATAACAGAAGATAAAGCAATCTTATTCAAGTTCAAGAAGCAATTGCTTGAATGTAATGATGAAACATACCCTATATTTGATGACTGGAAACTCACTCATTTACATAATATTCTTCCTACAAACATAAAAAAGTCAGTTCATTATGATGTGAAAGTGAAACCATTTGATTATTTGAAAGGTATGTTGTATATGAATACCGTGTTAGAAAAGGAAGAACACAAATTATTTCAACCTCTACCACTTCGTAATAACATTATCCCCAAGCATATCATTTTGGATACTGCGTGTATCATCAGTTTATTTTGTCCTGAAAACAAAAAGAAGGGAGAGTTGTTAAAGAATGTGAAAGAAAATCATTACGATGTATGGAATAATTTATTGAACCTACAACATAAAACATTCAAAAGCAGACATTACCAGTATCATCATCAACTCCAAACAGATGGGATTAGTTGTTCTTTACTATTCATTCGAAAAGATTTGAAAGATAAAAAATGGGGGTCAAGAGTTCCGACTTTACCAGCACAAGATTTTCATAACATAGAAGATTTATCAACAGAACAACTGAATACGTTGAAAGAACGGAATATTGTTGGTTGCGACCCAGGTAAGCATTCGTTAGTGTATATGATGGATAAACAAGGGAACAAACTTCAATATACAGCATCACAACGAAAAATAGAAATGTATGGAAAGCGAAATGAGAGGATATTATTACAGGAAAGGAAACGAAATAATATCATAGAAAAAGAAACTCATTTATCCAGTAAAAATAGCAAGTCGGTAGATTATGAAAAGTTCAAAGATTATTTGGTAGAAAAGGATAAACTGAATAAGGAAACAACCGAGTTTTACCAGAAGGAATTATGGCGGAAAATGAAGTTTCGACAATATAGTTATGGTAAGAAAAGCATAGATACATTCCTGAATAAAATCAAGGAAACATTTGGTTCAAATGTCCTAATTGGTTATGGAAATTGGAGTAGAAGCACTCAAATGAAACATATAATGCCTACGATGAATAAGGGATTGAGGAAACTGATTCATAAGAAATATGATACACTAACAATCAACGAGTATTACACTTCTCAAAAGTGTTGTGAATGTTATAAGGATTTGAAACATTACAAGGATAAAAAAGGAAAGGAAATATACAGATTATTCCACTGTTCTAATTGCGTGAGTTATGAAAACAAAAATACCGTATTTAGAACAAGGGATAAGAACTCTGCTATTTCCATAATGAAACTAACGAAGGAATGGATAGAAACCCAAACCAGACCAAATGAGTTTCAACGACACCCGTCTTTCACCTGTGAAACATTAGCAGGGGTAAGTAAGACGATCGGCAATGGAAAGATTGCCTATTGATTTTACACTTTTGATTATTTTTTATGCTGTAAAAACGGCGTTTTAAATTACCAAGGGTGTAATAGTTTGGATAATGGAATAATTAATATTGAATATGTAATTCATCCTATTGCTAATCTATCTAGTCCCACTGCTTCGATTGCTAGACTTATGAATCCGATTATTAGCGACCAAACGACACATCAATTGAATGGTGTAATTCATGACGAAGCGGATGATGCTGATGATGCTGATGATGCTGACGATGCTGACGATGCTGACGATGCTGACGATGCCGATGATGTCGAATCCGACGATTATAGTGTTGATTGATATAACCTTTATGAAAGCAATTTAAAGTTATACACATTACCTAGATATGCTACCTAAATACGGTCAGATTATTATTAATTTTTTAGATAATATAAAATCAATTATTTTATTTTATTTTAGTTGGATTTTTATTCATTATACATGCGCACATTTGTATATTTATTATTGTACTCCTACAACATGGTATGGTATTTTTATATCTCCATTTTTATCCATAACACCACATTGTAATGCGTTTAGATGGGTCATATATGAGGCTGGTAATGTTCTATACGGAATGTGGGCAGCAATCGGTTCTTGGAGTGTAGCCAATTTATTAACGTATAAGTAATAGTAATAACATTTACTTGTAATATAATACACGATATTATCTTATATTATATTATATTACCAATGTC